>Ga0247611_10001186_pt1 | contig 47511 bp, 36 predicted proteins | sample 177DNAGHGhighgp2_FD_192422 | JGI IMG/M metagenome (GOLD analysis project Ga0247611, IMG submission 192422) | Sheep rumen microbial communities from Palmerston North, Manawatu-Wanganui, New Zealand - 1770 DNA GHGhigh gp2 | ecosystem: Host-associated > Mammals > Digestive system > Stomach > Rumen... | reverse complement strand
AGCATATCTTCACCCTCTCTGGTTTTCTCTTTTATGATAATTTTGCCTTCTGTTGCCTCGTCAACTTGTTCCTCAGCCACTGCCGCAGAGTCTGCACCCTCACCATTTGCCGCACTCTTGTTACCACACGATGCCACGAACAGCCCTGCTGCTACGATAGCGATACTGAATAATACTTTTTTCATAACACGTTTGTTTTAATTGGTTAATACTTATTCTCACTTTCAAACATTAGGCAAGGTTCTTACATGAGGACTCATGTTAAGATTCTCGAATGTTATACATGCACGAATATAGCAACGGAATCCCAACACATCTTTAGGGTGCATCATTCCATACGAGAAATAGGCTGCCAGCGGATATTCTGTACAGTGTACTTGCTTGAGTCCCTTCGTTGGTGACTGATAGTCCAGGAACTCAAACAGCCAGTAATACTCGGTCGGGTCTTTCACACGCCGATTATTAAGTCCACAGAACTGGTCGTAATACATCTTTACCTTAGGGTCATTAATATCATAGAAAGGAGCATTCACGGGGTCGTCCACTGGCTGATAGATGAACATTTCCTTATCCAAATTCTTCAGTTTCTTAGGATATATACCCTTAAAATCATCATCGCTCGTAGTGGACTCATCGCTGTCTGAGCCGATTTCAACATTGAGCGCTTTCTTGGCTTTCTTAAACAGTCCACCAAACTGTGCACTTGCAGTAGTCTCTACTCCGAACATGACGGCTATCGCCACCAGTATTCTTACAATTACTTGTTGATGTTTCATAACTTATAGATTATTTGATGAGTTATACATTATTTATTATTAAGTTTCTTGATGCGTTGCTCTATCTTCTGGTCGATGAGTTTCTCCAGGCGGGGCTCCAGTTGGCGGATCCTTTTCTCAACCATCCGCTCCACCACCCCCTCCTGCTCCATCAGGTAGTTGAGGTAGTCGAAGGAGAACCTGGTAGCCTCTTGTTGTCGTTCTGTCTTACTCATCTTGCTGTATCAATTTCCAAATGCAAAGGCGCGGTTAAGCGAGTGCAATAAAGCATGCTTTCATTTGCCGAGCGTGAGCACCTTCGCTTTTTCAAATGCAAAGGTAATACAAAAGGGTACTTTGATAGTTGATAAAATCTTCCAATCTTCGCTGGGATGCTTGTCATTTTCTTCCAAAATGCTTTTAACAAAGGAGAAAAGCCTTGAAGATACTCCCGCTTCGAAAGCATATATTAAAAAAATATCTCTTTTATTTTGTATTTTACTCGCTTATTCGTATCTTTGCCAATAAAAATAAAAGATGCCGAAAATATTACTTTACATAACTGCAAAAGTCATCTGGCAATTCTTATTTTGGAATACAAACTATAATGAGAACAGAGTTCATGTGCATGTTGGTAAACGTAGTCAAGAGCATTTGTGCAAGATATGGCTTGAACCTAATGTTGAGTTAGCACAACAAGGTGACTTGACAGACGCCCAGGTCAAAGAAATTCTGGCGATAGTTAATGAATATCGCGATAAATTACTCCATCAATGGAGTCTCTTTAAGCAAGGCAAACGTCTAAGGATAATTACGGTAAAAAAGAACAAAAAGAGATAACACATGTATAAGAAAGAAGGATATTGGGACGTAAAGCCAAAGATTAAGCGCCTTTTGTTCCCTAAGCGTGGAAAGTTTCAGGTAGACCTACAGGATGGACGTTCTGTAGTTATGCCAATCTCTGCTTTTCCTTCCATCAAGAAAGTTCCTGCAAAGGAACGTGAGAATTGGTATTTAATAGGTGATGGAGTAACGTGGGATTCATGTCCTGAGGTCATACACATTGAACAGATTTTGGGAAACTTCCAGAACTATGCCCATGAATTAGCATAAATATATAATAAGGTCGAACAAAAATAAAACGATATTTATTAATATTAGGTAAATGACATACATTCAACGAGGGAGCATTGTCGCTTCCTCGTTTTTTCTTATCCCTCCCCTCAACAGGGGAGGATAGGAGGGGTCTTGGGTTCAAGAGGCTTCGACATGGGACGGTGGGTTTGTTACCGACAAACTCTGTCCTTCTCGCGCGTGCGCGCACGTACTATAAATTTTTAAATCCTTGTCACCGTTGCCACCTTGCAAAACTGTTTGAATATCAATGGATTGCAGGTGACAACGAGGTGGCAACGGTGACAAGGAAAGGCGATTTTGCCGCAAAAATGGGGTCATTCCGCTTCAAAAAAGAAGTCAGTATATCCCAAAAAGGAGTCATTATACCTCAAAAAGAGAAAAAAGTGTTCGTAACCATACTATAGTTTGTCCTTGGGGAGAGAGATGGCTCTCCAATCGATTATTCCAGCCATTGGAATCAACCATTCCAGGCATTGGAATCTGATATCCGAAAGAAGGGGATACTTTATTCCACGCCATGGAACAAGTTACTTCACCCCATGGAACAAAGTGTTCCACCCCGTGGAACAAACAAGAAGGTGCCACCTATTGTTCGCGATACTGCTTTGGTGACATGCCGAAGATGCGTTTGAAGGTGTGGGCAAAGGAACTGCTCTCCTCGAAGCCGCACTGACTTGCCACTTGCAGGATGGGGAGATCGGGGTGCTCTTTGAGCAACTTACTTGCTTTCTCCATCTGGATAGCCGACACGAAAGCCTTGGGCGTCTCTCCTGCCGCACTCTGCAAACGGCGACGGAAGGTCTGTGCACTCATATTCAGGTCGGATGCTATCTGCTCCACACTGATCTGACCCGATGGCATCCTGTCGTTGACCACCTCCACCACTCGCATCAGGAACCTGCGATCCTCGTCAGGTACCTGTGGATCGTGGGGACGGTTCTGGTGATCCGTCGCCGACAGGCGGCTGTGATCACCAGAACCGTCCCCATGATCCACCTTTGACTCCTTGCGTAAGAGTTCTATCTCCCGCATCAACGCCTCCACATGCTCCTTCTCTTTCTGGTGGACACGACGGATATACCACCAGCCGAGTACTACGAGCAGCAGGATAACGATGATGGCAAGCACGATAGTACGCTGATGGGCAGCACGCACCTCCTCGTTCTCTTGCAGTAACTGGTCGTTGTCGAACTCAGCATTATAGCGGGCAAGACTCTCCGCAGTGGACTGCTTATAGAGGGAGTCTTTCAATAAGTCGAAACGGTCGAGGGCTATCTTTGCCGAGTCGGGATTCAGCTTCCAATAACTCTCGTAAAGTCCTCTGTTTGAGTGTATTTCGTTATAGAGGTCACCCATCTTCGAGAAGAGCATAGCAGCCTCCTGATAATAAGGAATGGCTTCCTGCTGTCGCTCCTGACAGAGGAGTGACATTCCCAAGCGGTTGAGAGCGATGGCATAGGAGTGGTAATCGCCTGTTTGCTTGAGGACGGGGATGATCTTGCGATAGATGGTCTCTGCCTCCTGATAGCGATGAAGTCCCAGCAATGCCGATGCTTTCTGTGACAGACGGATACTTGCCTGTGGCTCACGTTTCAGTTGGGAGTCAATCTCATAGGCTTGTTCCGCATACGACAATGCTTTCTCGTCGTCACTCAGCGAATGGTATATCTCTGATGCCATCCCCATAATAACCGCTTTGCGAGCCGGGTTATTGACTTTTGCGGCATGTTCCAAAGCGCCAAGGATATATTGCTCAGCCTCCTTGGGTTGGTGACCAGCCATATAGATACCCGCCACGGTATTCATACTGGACGAGATACGGTCGTCGTCCCCACTCTTCATATCGATACGCAGACACTCCTTCGCATACTCTACGGCATGCTGGATATCTCCCATCCGCACATAGATACACCCAAGGATATTCAGACACCCAGCCTTGTCGTCGTTGTCGTAACGGAACAAGGGCAACGCTTTCTTACCATAACCTGCCGCCTGCTCGTATTGCTGCTGGTCGTAGTACCACTCAGCAGCCCAGTACCATACCTGCTGGCAAAGGGAGTCCTTAGGGACATTGCTATTAAACTGGATGCGCTCGTCGGTAAACTCCTCCTTGTCGAGCAACTGGAAAAACTGGTTGGCTTGCGCCACTTGGGGTTGTTGGTCAAACTGGCTCAATGCGGCAGTCACAGAGGCGACGGCAGAGAGCAGCAGGCAACTGATTGTCATCATTGTCGTAATTACGGTTTTAATATTCAAATGAACTTCCGCCTAAGAACTCCCTCAACAGGGAGGTTGGTGGAATCTGGTCTTCTGGGATGGGTTGGATATAGCGCAGGAATTTCAACAGACGATATGCCTCAGCATACTCCACGCAGTTCTCAGGCACCTGTTCCAGTACGGGAATCGCCTGCCCACGGATGACGGCAAGTTCAAAGAGCATGGCACTATTAAACATAGCGTCCGCATTCTCCTGATAAGGGAATATCCATTTGTTCTCACCACGCCGTACGGAAGGCCAACGGCGTATGGTCTCCTGTGCCGACACACCCCGATACTTATAATCACGGATAATACGACGTAACAGACGATTGTCTGTGGTGGGAATATAATTATGATTATCCAACAAGATTGTCGTTAGTGCCGAGGCATAGATGCGGAACTTCTGCTCTTCCGGAATCTGTGCCGTCAGTTCAGGGTTCAGGGCATGGATACCCTCCACCACTAATATCTCATTGCCTTTCAGTCGCAACTTCTTACCACTCCACTCACTCTGTCCTTTCTGGAAGTTATAATGGGGCAGTTCCACCTCTTCCCCTCGCAACAAGGCATTCATCTGCTCGTTCAACAAGGGGATATTCAAAGCGTGCAGGTGCTCATAGTCATAGTCACCCTTCTCGTCCCGAGGTGTCTGGTCACGGCTCACGAAATAGTCGTCAAGGGAGATGCCCACTGGTTGGATGCCGTTGACGGCAAGTTGTACGGAGAGTCGCTTGCAGGTCGTCGTCTTACCGCTGCTCGACGGTCCTGCTATCAGCACCATCTTCACCTCCTTGCGAGAGGTTATCTCATCGGCTATCTGTGCTATTTTCTTCTCCTGCAGTGCCTCACTGACCTGTATGAGTTGTGGCGTGAAACCTTTTCTGATCGCCATGTTCAGATCACCAACGGTACGCATACCCAAGATACCCTGCCAGCGATGATGCTCCTTGAAAATCTCAAACATCTTGTCCTGCTGCACCATCTCACCCAGTTTCGAGGGGTCACTAATCGTGGGGATGCGCAACAGCATGCCATCGTAATAAGGTTCCAGTCCGAAGAGGTATATCTGTGACGTGTTGGTGAGCATACTGCCGTAGTAGTAGTCCACATAGCCGTCAATATCATAATAGGTGGTATAGAGGTTGCCCATACCCTTCAACAGACGCACCTTAGAGAACGACCTCGACTGCTGGAACATCTCTATTGCCTCCTCCGTCGTCGTCTCGTGGCGATGGATGGGATATGCCGCCGCGATGATCTCCTTCATACGGGCACGGATGGCATCTACGTCAGCAATGGTCACAGGACGGTCAAGGCGCAGGTCCACATAATAACCGTTCGACACAGGAATGTCAATGACCACCGTACAGTCGGGATAGATGTCGTGAGCCGCCTTGTTAAGCACGAAGAACAGACTGCGGGTATAGGCACGCAGTGCCGATGAATCGTGCATGTCGAGGAACTCCACCTCCTTGGGTTTATATACGCGGAAGTGCATTCCCTCCACCTTGTTATTCACCCTGGCACTGACAGGACCATACTCCATTTCAAGCCCTGTCTGAGAAAATATTTCAGAAAGTGTGCTTCCAATGCTCGTTTCTAAAGTTTTTTTAGTATTTTTGCAACGGATTAAGATTTTCTGTTCCATAACAACGATATTTTCAAAACGTTTGTACAAAGATACGAAGGATTTTCGAAAAACGAGAAGGAATTACGAATTTATAACATAATTATGTCTATTTGGATTATTTTCAAACTGCTGGGCTCGCTCGCCTTACTGATGTTCGGTATGAAGTCTATGAGTGAGGCATTACAGAAAATGGCAGGACCACAACTGCGCCACGTCCTTGGCGCCATGACCACTAATCGTTTTACTGGTATGCTGACAGGAACACTTGTTACGGCAAGTGTGCAGTCATCAACGGCGACTACCGTGATGACCGTCTCGTTCGTCAATGCGGGACTGCTTACCTTGGCACAGGCTATCTCAGTCATCATGGGTGCGAATATCGGTACCACGCTGACAGCATGGATCATGTCGGCTGGTATGTCGTTTGACATCACCAGTGCCGTCTACCCAGCCTTCTTCATGGGTATCATCTTGATATACCAGAAGAAATACCGTTATATCGGAGACTTCCTCTTCGGTCTGTCGTTCCTGCTATTAGGACTGGGCACCTTACGAATGACGGGGACGGAGATGCACCTGGGTGAGAATCAGGCGTTGCTCGACTTCTTTGCCTCTTTCGACCCCAACTCGTTCCTGACAACCCTCGTTTTCCTCGTCCTTGGTGGTGTTCTGACGTTCTGCGTACAGTCGTCGGCAGCGGTAATGGCTATCACGATGATACTCTGTTCGAGTGGGGCACTGCCCATCTATCAAGGTATCGCACTGGTGATGGGTGAGAACATCGGTACCACGGTGACCTCTAACCTTGCCGCCATGTCGGCAAACACACAGGCACGCCGTGCGGCTCTTGCCCACATGTTCTTCAACGTGTTCGGTGTCTTCTGGATATTGTTCGTATTTCGTCCTTTCATCGATATGGTGTGCGGCTGGGTTGGATACGATGTGAATATGCAGAAAGGGACCGTTGAGACAAGTGTTTTCCTTGCCAACTCCGCAAAACTAAGTTTCGTACTGGCAGCCTTCCATACCACGTTTAATGTCGCCAATACCTTCATCCTCATCTGGTTCATCCCACAAATAGAGAAACTGGTCTGCTGGGTCATCAAACCAAAGAAGGTCGACGAGGAGGAGGACTTCCGCCTGCATTTCATTACTGCTGGCTTCATGAAGACTCCGGAACTCTCGGTGCTGGAGGCACAGAAGGAGATACAGGCGTTCTCCGACCGTATGCAACGTATGTTCAACATGGTCCGTGACTTGCTCACACTCAGCAGCAGTGCCACAGCGAAGAAGAACAGCGCACAGGTGGGTGACTTCAACAAACTGTTTACGCGGATCGAGAAATACGAGGGTATCTCCGACAATATGGAACTGGAGATCGCCAAGTATCTCGACCAGGTTGGCGACGCCCACCTGAGTGACGACACGAAGGCGAAGATTCGTGCCATGCTCCGTGAGATTTCTGAGTTGGAGAGTATCGGTGATGCCAACTATAACATCGCACGCACCATCGCCCGTAAGTACCAAGGCAAGCAGGATCACTTCAGCGAGAAACAGTATGACCATATCCACCAGATGATGGAACTCACCGACGAGGCCCTTACACAGATGAACCGTCTGATGGCAGGACGTAAGGACTCCTACGATGTCAACCGCACTTTCAACATTGAGAACGAGATTAATAACTACCGTAACCAGTTGAAGTCACAAAACATCAATGATGTCAACAACCATGAGTACACCTATGCCGTGGGTACCATCTATATGGATATCATCAACGAATGTGAGAAGTTGGGCGACTATGTGGTGAACGTCGTAGAGGCTCGCATGGGTACACGACAGAAAGACTACTAAGACAACACAAAAATAGAATATAGACAAATGAACAAAAAGGCATTCTTATTAACCATTTTTTTGTCGACATTGGTGATGACACTGAAGGCACAGGTGACGACAGCCGGCATCAGCGGTATCGTTATGGCTGGCAATGAAGAAGCCATCGGTGCCACTATCACAGCAAAGCATACACCATCGGGAACCATCTACCGTGGTGTGACAAACATCAACGGACGCTATACCATCAGTGGTATGCGTGCAGGCGGACCTTACGAGGTGGAAATCTCGTATATCGGTTTCCAGACCAAGACATTCACAGAACTGCAACTACAACTGGGACAGAACGCCGTCATCGACGCCACCTTGTCGGAAGGCAGTGAGATGCTTGCCGAGGTCGAGGTGGTGGCGAAGAAGAACAACACCATGCGCTCCGACCGCTCGGGAGCCGTCACCAACCTGAACGCTGCTGCCATGTCGGTCATTCCTACTGTTGGGCGCAGCATGACAGACCTCATGAAACTGACACCACAGAGTTCATCGGCAAGTGGCTTGGCTATCGGTGGTGGTAATTTCCGCCAGTCGAGCGTCACCATCGACGGTGCGTCGTTCAATAACGCCTTCGGTCTGGGCGCCTCACCCCTGCCAGGCGGTGGCACACCAATCTCCTTGGATGCCATCGAGCAGATGACTGTCAGTATTACACCCTATGACGTGCGCCAGAGCGGTTTTACTGGTGGTGGCATCAATGCCGTCACCAGAAGTGGTACTAATGAGTTCAAGGGAAGTGTCTATACCTATATCACCAGCACCAGCCTACAAGGCTCACGCGTGGGAGATGCTACCCTCACCATCGACAATGGGCATAACGACACCTATGGACTGACCTTCGGCGGTCCTATCATCAAGGACAAACTCTTCTTCTTCGTTAATGGAGAGATAGAGGATAACGTCACCACGGGTCCCGCCGCTCGTGCCGGTAATGGTGCGACACCGTATACGGTTACCAACCGCCGTCCACAGATTGAGGAACTGGAGAGTCTCTCTTCTTATATGGAGAAGACCTACGGACTCACGACAGGCCCTTGGCAAGGTTATAATGTAAAGACTCCTGCCTTCCGTATCTTGGCACGTCTCGACTGGAACATTAATGATAACCATAAGTTCAATGTCCGTTTCACCAAGTCCAACCGCAAGGTATCTAACAATGCCTCTGCCTCACGCTCCATCGGCAGCAACCAAGCAACGGCGATCTATGGCGGTAACCAGAACAGTTATGGTAGTCTGACGAACTACAGCATGAACTCTATGTCGAGCCGCTACTATGCCGAATACCGCTTCACCTCTGTTGCCGCAGAGTTGAACAGCAAGTTCGGTAAGTTCCATAACACCCTGCGTGGCACTTACTCTTTCCAAGACCAGCCACGCTCTACCGAGTATAACGATGCAGCCCCCGTCGTCGAGATTGTTATGAATGACGGACAGGACCACTATCCCTCATGGGCGATGCTTGGAGATGTCTTCACATACGGCAACCTCGCACAGACAAAGACTACCGTCATCACCGACGAGGCGAATGTCACCCTCGGCAAGCACAACCTGTTTGCCGGTATCCAGTTTGAACATAACTATGCTGCCAACGGCTATGCACAGGCTGCCGCAGGCTACTATGCCTTCGAGGCAACTCCCGAGGAGGCAAGCACAGGCAACTGGGGAGCCGTTTTCGGCCGCCAGCCCCGTGTGTTCGGCATCACATACGGCAACAACGATGCCCATTCCATGTTCATCTCCGACATGAAGACCAACCAGTGGTCGTTTTACATACAAGACAACGTCAGTTGGTCGGAGCGTTTCCGCACTTCTTTCGGTGTGCGCTTCGAACTGCCCACCTACCCCTCGTTGGACAACAACTTCAACAAGGACTATTATGATATCGACTTTGGCGGTAAGCACTTCCGCACCGATAATGTACCCTCGGCAAGTGTCAGTTTCTCACCACGTGTTGGTTTCAACTGGGATATCACGGGCGACCGTAAGTACATCCTCCGCGGCGGTACTGGTCTCTTTGTAGGACGCATGCCTTTCGTATGGCTCGTCTCCTCCGTCGGCAACTCAGGAATGGGACAGACCTCTTATGTGGCAACTCTTGCCAACGGCAAGAAAATGCCCACTTTCACCATGAGTCAGGCAGATATGCTACAGCAGATTGGAGCCACCAGCCAGACTACAGTGCCCACCAGTCCTACCATCCTCAGTGACGACCTCCGCATGCCAAAGACATGGAAGGCGTCTCTTGCCTTCGATGCCAAACTGCCCGGAGATATTGACTTCACATTAGAGGGTATCTTCAACAAAGACCTCAACCCCGTTGTCGTCTCTAATGCCGATATCTATTGGGACGGTGCCTCTACCGTCGACCTCGGTCATGGCGACGTGCGCCATAAGATGTCATACTACGACGCAGGGCACTCCGCCTACGTCTTAGAGAACGCTGGTTCCAAGGCATATTATATGTCACTGACCGCCCTGTTACGCAAGTCTTTCGACTTCGGCTTAGACCTCTCTGCCTCCTACACCCTCTCCAAGGCAAAGTCCTATACCGAGGGGATTGGCGACCAGGTATCATCCGCCTATAACAACTACCGTAATTCCGTCCATGCCGTCAATGACAAGGAGACTGGCTATGCCACCTATGTGGCACCCAACCGTCTGCTGCTCTCCGCCAGTTACAAACTCAAGGAATCTAAGAATGCTACCTCCACATTCAGTCTGATATACGATGGTTATCAGTACGGCTACTTAGGTAACTACTCCTACAGCCGCTACTCCTATATCTTCAGTAATAATATCAATAGCGATCCCTCCGCCCCCGGCAACTTGCTCTATATCCCTGCCTCCCGTGAGGAACTCAACGGCTGGAACTTCACTGGCAATGGTTCCGTGGACGGTCAGACCTATACTGCCGACATGCAGCGCGACGACTTCTGGACATTCATCAACCAGGATGACTACCTGAAGAACCGTAAAGGACAGTACACCGAGCGTGGTGGTGCCAAGATGCCATGGCATCATCAACTGGACTTCAAATATACCCGTGACATGAGCCTCAACTGGGGTAAGACAAAGCACACCCTGCAGTTAGGCATCGACATCCTCAACCTACCAAACTTCCTTTGCAAGGACTGGGGACTCTTCAAACAGATCACGGGTAATGACCTGCTGACCTTCAGAGACGGAAAGTACACCTATAATACGGTGAATGGTGCCCGCCATCTAAGCACTTCCCAGAATTTCCAGAGCGCAGCCTCCACCTACCAGATTATGTTTACGATCCGATATCTCTTCAATTAACCGGAAAGAGAGTTTCTCCCACATATTATAATCCCCAAGAACGGCATTGTTCCTGGGGATTTATTTAAAATTTCCATCTGATCTGTACATCCATATCTGCCATGGAGGAATGATTGATCTCTTGCAAATCACTGCTAATCTTAGAACGGTCAAAATAGTTGGTGACTCCTAACTTGGCTATCAGCAGGAGGTGTCTCCCCATATCGGCACGAGCCATGAAAGCATATCGGATACCTTTGCCGTAAAGCATAAGGGATGAGAAGTTGTAGAGGACAGAACGCTCATATAGATAGAGGCGACTTTCGTAATTGTCTGTATGAAAATAGGCAAAATTAGTTGAAAACTGAAACCTCTGCCATGAGTAGGTAACCTGCTCTGTAAGCATAAAGCCCTTGTCATGATCCTTATAAGTAACATCAATACCATCGAACTGGGACTGTAGGGAAAGACCGATAGGAGAGTCATAAATAAGACGTAACCGCACCCGATGCTCGATGCGGTTGAGAAGCATCGTTTTCTCTGGATTGTCCTTTTGGCAGATATGTAGTCGATAACGACCCTCCAGTCGCCATCTATTATTAAATAATGTACGCGCGAATATCATAGTATCAAAAGCATCACTGGGGAGACTTACCTGATACCTTTTCCACGTGAAATGAGCATAATCAACATACCAGTTAATAGTGAGTTTCGGTGTTGGCTGCCATATAAGTCCTAAATAGACACCATGCTCATTCTGTATACTGGAGCCTTCGCAAAAACTTAGTGCATGGAGAGCCGTGTATTTCTTATCATAGTAACGGTGAAGCAGCATGAGTTTCAAAGGGTGATATGGCGAGAAACTGAATTGGTGGATGGTTGCAAGGGCTCCTTCCCGATTAAATGCTGTCTCACCTGAAAAGGAAAACCTTGCGTTAGTATAGCCATAGTCCATACTCATATTCAGAAAGTCTTTTCCCTCAGCAGCATAGCGGCGATAGGGAGTATTCTCCTTTTGTGGTGTTAGACGTCTGTCAAGATGGGTATAGAGTATATTCGTATGGATAAAGAGACTTCCTTTACGCCATCCGATACTTCCTCCTAAATCTGTCTCATGAGTATTGTTTTTCTTACTCATCTCAGTTGGGGTACGGTGATCATTGCTATAATAGAGCGTCCGTGCCGTACTATCTTTGTTGAGCGTCGCATCCAAGGGTCTATATGAAGCGAAGGCTGTTAGTTGCCAGTGATGGTGCAGTCGGATAGTGGCTGCGATACCTCGCATATAACCTTTAGTAGATGGAGAGGAATGAGGGCGCAGTGTCGCCGTAGAACGTCCTAATGATTCGAGTGTTGATAGTTTTCCTAAGTAAAAACCACCATTCATGACAAGTCCCATACCCTGTTGTATCCGATACATTCCTATGCAAAGATTATCGATGCGACCAATGTCCTTTAGTTGGAAGTAATAGGAATAATGGTCATAGCCCCATCTGTTCCTGTCGGCGAAGAATGGCTCACCAGCGTTATTTGCTCCTGTTACTCCGAGTTTCACACGGTTTTGGTAAGTCAGTTGATAACGAAAGGAATGCTGATAGCGAGAACCTAAGTAGCCCTCCCGAAAACCCTTTCGGGTATAGAAGGGAATCTTCCCCGTTGCCAATATTTGATGCTTTCCGTGTCGGAATACTGAATCTAACCGTAATCGGTTGTCGCTCTTCATAGGTTCACCTATATAGACAAAGAACCTCAGTAATTGTCTACGCGCCGCATCCAACGAGGATATCATCTGCAATTCCCCAATGGAACGGATAGCACCATAGCGATGGATATATGCCAATAGTTCTTCTATTTGTTGAGCCGTGAGGAAGGGCAACTGCTCCAATTCCTCCCGTTTAGCCTGATTCAGATTGATAGGATGAACTGCCTGTTCTGATAACTCATCATAGGCATCCGCCAGGGCAGACCCTGCTTCCTCTGAATCTGCCCACTGACGGAGTGCTTCCTCCCAGTCTGCCATATCTTGAGCAGAACACGTTAGGGAAGATACTGTAATGAATAATAATAAAACTCTTAATTTCATGGTGCAAAGTTACAACATTTATCAGGTTGCATCACTTACGAAATGTTCCAAAAACATTAACTTTTGTTCCATACTCTTGAAAAACCGCTGTTTTTGTAATAATAAATGTTAAAATGGGGGAAATGTCCCTCATGATACATCTGGCAAAGAACTTGTAACTTATGGAATATATAAATCCATACAAATGGCTTACCTTTGCATCCGTTATCAATCTTTTATCTGAAAATTATGAAACTAAGAAGAACCGCTCTTTTAGTTTATTCATTCGTTATCGGACTGAACGTTACCGCACAGTCTGCTGTGAACATGAAATTTGGCAAACCTACCAAGGAGGAGTTACAGATGACTACCTACGCGGAGGACAGCACTGCCGAAGCCGTGGTGCTCTGTCGACTGACGGATGTTAATTGCCAGTGTATCACGGGCTCAATGAACTATAAGTTAGAGAGTGATCCGCTTGCTGCCCCTGTGAACGTACGCACGAACCGCTATACGTGTGTGGGCAGGAACTTAAAAGGTATTCCAAGGGATATGAACTTGCGGAACGTTCAGAAGAGTTCCCGATAAACTGCTAATACTTGTCCTGCTACATCAGTGCCGCGGAAACGCTCGATGTATTGTTGGCTAAGACGGATACGCTCGTCTCTGCCGTCGGCTCCCTCCAGTACAGAAAGGAGGGCTGCCGCCATGCCTTCAACATCGTCAGGGTCGACATAGAGACAGGAGGGACCTCCTGCTTCCTCCAGACAGGAACCGGTACAGGCAACAACGGGAAGCCCTGCGGCAATGGCTTCAATGATGGGGATACCGAAACCTTCGTAACGGGAGGGATAGACAAATGCCTCAGCAAGACTATAGATAACGGCAAGGTCGGCGTCAGGTACACCACTCAACAGGTGGAGACGGTTACTCTGGGGTAATGTCTGTGCGTACTTGGTCTGTCTGCCGACAGCCACCAGATGGATATCGGAGGGCAGCAGAGACAGTGCGTCGACGGCAAGACGGAGATTCTTACGGTGCTCAATGGTACCGACGTTCAGGATGAAACGCTCAGGGAGAAGGTAACGCTGACGTACCTCCTGCTGTTGGTCGGGGGTGACAGCGGTAGAGAAACGGGGTGCATAACTCTGATAGACAAGACGGATGCGCTCATCGGAGATATGTCCATACTCCATGATATCCTGTTTGGTACGCTCACTGATGGCAATGATACGGTCAGCCTCCTTAATGGTCTGATGGAACTTCCACGCATAGAGTTTTGTGTCTATCCAGTGATAGTATTCGGGATGACGCAGGAAAATGAGGTCGTGGATGGTTACCACACTTCGGATACCACTCTTTCGGATACCGATGGGCAATTCACCAGATAAACCGTGATACAATTGGATACCGTCTCGTCTCAGATCGTTGACGATACCGTAGGTACGCCAGAGGGGAGAATTGAAGGATTGAAGAATGGAAGTAATCGTCGCAAGACGCTTTGCTTGCAAAGAATTGAAGGATGGATAGCGGAACTGGGCACCCTCGATGATTTGTTGACGCAAGTCGTCCCTGCCCTTGTCGGGGGCATAAAGGAGGTACTCCATATCGGTGTCACCCCGACGGATGAGGTCGTTGACGAGGGTACGCCCATAACTGCCGAGACCTGTCCCGTTGCGTACGATTCGTTTTGCGTCAAAACCGATAATCATTGGTTAACAGTTAGCGATGTGATACCCTCCAACACCAGTTGTCCTACACGGGTAGCATCCTCGTCGCTCAACTCATAATAGAGGGGCAGACGCACGAGACAGTCACCATAATGGTCGCAATGAACCAGCGGTTCACCTTTGAACTGGTCTTTATAGTAAGCACTGGAGTGCAATGGCAGGTAGTGGAAGGTGGTCTGTATGTCGTGTTCCTTGAGGAATGCCATCAGTTGGGTGCGGAACTCCAAGGAGGGGCACACGAGGTAATACATGTGACCGTTATTAGTGGCATAGGAAGGAATGTCCGGCAACTGGATACCCTGTGGCTCGACTTTGCCACGCAGGATGCAGTCGTAAATATTCCAGATACGGATGCGCTTACCCTGTATGTCCTCCAACTGCTCCAGTTGTGCCCACAAGAAGGCAGCATTGAACTCGGAGGGAAGGAATGACGAGCCAATGTCACACCACCCGTATTTGTTGACCATTCCCCGATAGAACTCAGCACGGTTGGTACCCTTCTCCCAGATAATCTCGGAGCGACGGACGAAACGCTCATCGTTAACGACGAGCATACCACCCTCGCCACAATTAATATTCTTTGTCTCATGGAAGGAGAAAGCCCCCAGATGGCCAATACCGCCCAAGGGACGACCCTTGTAGAAGGAGTCAATGGAATGCGCCGCGTCCTCAACGACGAGGAGGTGATGCTCCTCTGCCAGTGCCATGATGGCATCCATGTCACAGGCAACACCTGCATAATGCACGACGACAATGACCTTGGTATGCTCGTTGATAAGTGGACGGATGGTGTCGACAGTGATATTGGGGTTGTCGGCACTACTGTCGGCAAACACCACCTTGGCACCCTCGCGCAGAAAAGCGATGGCTGACGACACAAAGGTATAGGAAGGCACAATCACCTCGTCGCCAGGGTGTAAGTCGCATAGCATGGCACACATCTCCAAGGCATCCGTACCCGAGGTACACAACAGACATTTCCTAAAGCCGTAACGCTTCTCGAAGAACGCATGACAACGTTTGGTGAAATCACCATTTCCCGACATGGTCATGGAACCACACACCTCTTTTATATAGTCCAATTCACGACCAGAACAATAGGGTTTATTAAAAGGAATCATCGTCTTATAGCAATTATTTTTGCAAAGTTACGAAATATTTCGTACTTTTGCAAACAGAATATGAAAAAAGACACTTTAGGCGAAGTTTTACGTTTCGGTATCGTGGGGGCTATCTCCACGGCATTACACTATGGCATCTACTGGGTGCTGCAACACTGGATGAACGTGAATATCGCCTATACGATTGGGTACGGACTAAGTTTTCTGGTGAACTATTACCTGACAGCCCATTTCACTTTCCACGAGAAAGCGACCAAGCGCAATGGTGTCGGTTTCGGAGGTGCCCACCTGTTTAACTACTGCCTACAGATAGTCCTCCTGAACTTCTGGTTGTGGATCGGTCTGAGCAAAGAGATAGCCCCCTTAGGTGTCTATGCCATTGCCGTTCCCACCAATTTCCTCCTTGTCCGTTTCGTCTTCAAGCATTTTAAACATGATGAATAAATTTCGTGAATTCTTTTCAAAACCGTTCTTCAGTGACTACCGTACACTGTTCGGATTATGGATGATACTGCCCTTTGCCATGTGGCTGACAAAGATGACACGTGCCAACAACTACGACATCTACCGGGGCTCGTTTTGGAATGCTGTGAGAGGATGGAACCTCTATATGCTCAACCCTGAGGAGTATGCAGACTGCCACCATTATGGTCCGCTGTTCTCCCTTTTGTTTGCCCCTTTCGCCATTGGTCCTAAGTGGATAGGACTATTGCTATGGGGTATCGCACTGACCCTGTTCCTCTATTGGGCTATCCGCAAGTCGCAGTTCACGAAATACCAACAGGTGTTCATCCTGTGGTTTTGTGCCCATGAGATGCTGACGGCACTCTTCATGCAACAATTCAATATTGCCATTGCCGCCACTATATTGCTTGCCTACTATCTCATTGAGAAAGAGAAAGATTTCTGGGCGGCATTCTTTATCATGCTGGGTACCTTTGTCAAGGCATACAGCATCGTGGGCTTGGCGTTTTTCTTCTTCTCCAAGCACAAAGGTAAGTTGATTGGCTCATTGCTATTCTGGGCGGTCGTGATGTTTGTGGCACCCATGCCATTCTTCCATGGTTGGGACTATATCGTGAGCCAGTATCATAATTGGTATATCTCACTGGTAGAAAAGAACGCGCAGAATGCAGGGTCCATCATGCAGAACATCTCTCTGCTAGGCATGGTACACCGCGTCACGGGCTTACAATTCAACAACCTATGGCTTATCCTGCCTGGTATGCTGCTGTTTGCCTTACCTTATCTGCGCATCGGACAATACAAGAATGTGGCGTTCCGTCAGACCTTACTTGCCTCTGTGATGATGTTCATCATTCTCTTCTCGACAGGCAGTGAGTCCAGTGGCTACATCACCCCCTTCATCGGCATCGTTATCTGGTACACGGCAGCCCCTTGGCAGCGTACAGGCTGGGACATCTTCCTATTGGTGTTCGCTTTCATCCTGTCGAGCATGTCACCCAGCGACCTCTTCCCAGCCTATCTGCGTAAGGAGTTCGTACAGCCATACGCTCTGAAGGCATTACCCGTCACCATCATCTGGCTGAAACTTTGCTATGAGATGCTGACAAAAGACTATAGTAGTGAGGTAGAAGTTGAGAAATTAGCATTGAAAGTTTAAAGAGATATGGAATTATCAGTTATCAGTCCTGTATATGGAGCCCCTACCCTGTTGCATGAGTTAGTGAGGCAAATAGAGGAAACAGTTAGTAAGTTGACCTCTGACTATGAGATTATCCTTGTGGAAGACCATAGTCCCGATAACAGTCGGGAGATTATCACGGAGATTTGTCAGGACAACAAACGGGTGAAGGGTGCGTTCCTGAGTCGTAACTTCGGACAGCAATACGCGCTGAACGCAGGTTTCGACCTGTCGACAGGTGACTATGTAGTGACTCTTGATTGTGACTTACAGAACCCACCAGCCCAGATCAAGGACCTTTACGAGAAAATCCAGGAAGGTTACGACATCGTGTTTGCCAGTAGACAGAACCGTCCTGACAATTTCTTCATGACACAAGGCTCCCATCTCTTCAACAAACTGATGGGTTTCCTGACAGATACCAAGCAGGACGAGTCACTAGCCGAGTTCGCCATCTATCGCCGTAAGGTAATTGATGCCATGGCACAGATGGGTGACTACCGCCGTTACTACCCTTTGATGAACCAGTGGGTGGGGTTCAAGACGGCAAAGGTACTTGTGAACCATGATGAGCGGACAGACGGCAAGGAGTCATCATACTCCATGCGTAAGCGCATCGACCTTGCTGTGACGACAGCAGTATCTTTCAGTACCAAATCATTACGGCTAATTGTCTACTTTGGAGTTCTCATCACTTTCTTTGCCATCCTCCTTGCCCTCATTCTCGTAGTCAAAACCTTAGTTATGGACACACGGGTCAGCGGTTGGGTGACTTTGTTCGTCTCCATGTGGTTTATTGCCGGTATTCTGGTGACAGTCATCGGTGTCGTTGCCGTCTATGTGGGTAATATTTTCGACGAAGTGAAGCATCGTCCATCCTATATCATTGATGAAAAGTTGAACTTCGAATGAATAAGAAAATCTTCACAAATAAGTATTTCTGGTGGGGCTTAGGACTCGTCATCGCCCTCATCGCCACCTCTGTGGAGGTGTTCCGTGGACGTAACACCAACTACTTCGATTACCAAGACTCCACCCGTATGTTCTGGGAAGGACTGAGTCCTTATAACCTAGAATACGCACAGGCACATCAGATATATTTTCTCTACTCACCTGTGTTCAGTGTGCTCTTCGCACCTATCTTCTACCTGCCGTGGTGGTTGGGACCCTATGTGTGGAACATCGGTAACTACACGTTGTTCTCGCTCGCCATCAAATGGTTGCCACAGCAACTCGACAAGTATAAGTTGTATATCTTTGTGTTCCTATTGTCTGTAGTGTTACAAACCGTCTTCTGTTACCAGCATAATATCATCGTCGCCTATATCTACCTCTTCGCCTTTATCCTATTAGAACGAGGAAAGGGCTTCTGGGCGGTATTCCTCATCATGCTCTCCGCAACGACGAAGATCTATGGTGCTGCCGAACTTGCCATCCTGTTCTGCTATCCGAAGACATGGCGTAACTTCGGCTATGCCATCCTTTGCGGTGCTTTCTTCCTGCTATTGCCAGCCATCAACACTAATTTCGACAATGTCTTCGTGCTATATCAGCAAATGTTCGACATGATATCCTCCCATCATAGTGACTCTGATTTCACAGGAATTCTCTTTGCCCGAGGACTGAAACCCTTCCTGCTGCCCAACTACCGTTTGGTACAGATCGTCGTAATGGGAATCCTCGCCATCCTCTTCTTCTGGCGTTATAAAAGATGGAGTGACTTCCGCTTCCGTGTACAGGCATTAGGTGTATTGAGCGGTTTTATGATACTTTTCAGCGACTGTCCAGAGACCCACACCTATGTCATCACCTTCCCCTTCTATGCGATGGCTTTCTGGTTGCAACCCAAGCGCAATTGGATAGACTGGACGCTGTTCTGGTCGCTGGTGGTCAACTTTTGCATTCTGCCAACCGACGTGCTGTGTCCTGCGTGGTTGCATAACTTCATCCACCGCACCTTCTGGTTAGATGTCTATACCTATTTCTTCTGCTGGCTGCGCATGATATGGTGGGCAGTAGGTCCAAAAGATGAGTTGAAAGTTGAAGGTGTAAAGTTGAAGGTGATATTGCCTCTGCTGATGCTGTTACTGCCATTAGGTACACAGGCGCAGAAGGTACCTGCCTCGCATACCTTCACCATCAATGGTGTTCGTTTCAAGATGAATTTCGTGCAAGGTGGCACTTTTATGATGGGAGCCTTGCCACAGGACACCCTTGCCGATGCTGACGAGGTAAGACACCCTGTCACCCTTTATAGTTACTATATCGGAGAGACAGAGGTAACGCAAGCCTTATGGGAGGTGGTGATGGACAAGAACCGCTCCAAACAGAAAGGAGACGATATGCCTGTAGAGTATGTAACATACGAGCAGATCCATGAATTCATCGCACGACTTAACAAAATGACTGGCAAGCATTTCCGCTTACCGACTGAGGCAGAATGGGAGTATGCCGCACGAGGAGGTCGCAAGTCGAAAGGTTATCTCTATGCAGGCAGCAACGACCCCGACGAGGTTGCTTACACACTGACCAACGACTTTGACGACCACCACAAGACCGTGGGACAACTCAAGCCCAACGAGTTAGGACTTTACGATATGTCGGGTAATGTGTGGGAATTTTGCCAGGACTGGTATCGTAAGACACCAACGAGCAAGCCCTCTGGCAGTTTCCATGTAATGCGTGGAGGATCCTATGACTGTGACATACGCTACAGCAGAGTGACTAATCGCTTCATGTACGACCAGCGCCGTCGTCGCATGGAAGTAGGGTTCAGACTGGTGATGGATGTCAAATAACCTATTTATTCATATACTCTGGGAATGTAAGTGACCAGCGAGATTTTTTCCATCGTTTGCAGAGTGTCTCGTAGTCGGCAAGTTTATTATAACGTAATGCCTTCTGTAGCCACGGACGTCTGACTTTTTCCTGCACGAAATTTCCATATATCTCAAACTCTGAGAATGCAGAAGGTGTTGACAGACTGCGGTCATAACTCTCTATAGCAGCCTCCAGCCAAGGTTTACCTGTTTGCTTGGCGATGGCTTCTTGTAACTTCTTTAATTGTTCCTTGTCAAACAACATCTTATGGTCAACATAAGAAAGGTTGTCTAAGGTAAGATTTGGAAGGAAGCGATGCAGATGGTCTATGATGGGTTGGTGATATTCATAAGTCATATAAAACACCGTCTTATAATCTTCCGTAAGGAACACATGAGGATGTATGAGCACATGGTCAGCATCAACGCAAAGGTAATAGCGACAGGTTCCAACTTTCCCACTCAATTTGAGCAACTGTTGGAAAAACCATCCGCTACGATCCCTCACAGTACCGTCAGACCATTGAATCTTAAGATTGATTTCCTTCGGATTAAAACCAAAGACAGAACTCTCATCAACAAAAACAAGACCATTTTCTTTGCAAAACTGAATCACCTCATCTTGTGGTGGAGCAACGATATAGATCTTCTCAATAGGATGTGGCACACAATGGCGAATTCCCTCAAGGCACAAAGGGAAAATACGCAAATCCTTGGCTACCAAGGGAATGACCACATCTATAGGTTCTTGTGCTGGTTTCAACTCTGGAAACCAGCGCCATGCAAACAAACGATATCGAATCTTACGTATTTGTGACATAATTTATAAGTATTAAATTCTTTCTGACAATGCCTTTGACAAAGCACCTATAACATTCCTCTCAACTTTTATGCAATCCTTCAAACCCACTTGAAGACCTGCCTCGACATCATGATCACTGTCACCTATCATCAATGATTGCGACAAGTCGATATTGAAATCTTGCGCCGCTCTTAAAATTAAGCCCGGTTCTGGCTTACGACAATTACATCTCTTTTTGTATTCTGGTCGCTCGCCTTCATACCCCTTATCCGGATGATGGGGACATATATAGATACCATCTACAAAAGCACCTGTCTTACCTAATTCCGTCTCCATCTTACGATGAATCAAATTCAAATCATCCCATGTGCAATCGCCACGAGCAATGACTGGCTGGTTGGTGACAACAATTGCCAAATATCCAGATTGATTGATTTGCCTAATAGCATCTGTTACTCCAGGTATCAACTCAAACTGTTCTGGTTTAGTAAGAAAACCCACATACTGATTAATCGTACCATCACGATCAAGGAATATCGCTTTTTGTTTGTTCTTCAGATTACGAGCCTTCACCTTTCCATTCAGAATATCTCTCTCTACCTCAAAATAGCGGTCTGGAGTACCCATATCCTTGATATACTCAGGAGTATCGTATGCATAAATCCGCCCACTTTTGATGTTTGGTTTTAAGACGTCCCTATCAAGATCTATCTTTTCAGGATTCTCAGGATGACGAGGAACAAAATTTCTCATGGTTTCCTGAAGTAATAAGGGAGAGATCATCTCTATACCAGCATTTACACGATTCTTGTAGTAAGTACGCTCATCCTCCTTATTCATCCACTGCACCACACAATACGTATCTACAGGAAGTCCACCCGCTACCTGCGGGGGGAGTACCTTTGTTACAAGGAGTGAACTGTCATAAGGGTGCCCATTGGGATGAGCCATTAAACTTGCCCAGGCTTTGTTTTTATAATGAAAATCTATGAAACGATTGAAATCCACATCAAGTACGACATCCCCACACATCAGCAAGAAATCTTCAGTCAGTTGGGGAATCTTAAATAAAGCACCAGCAGTTCCTAAAGGCGTGGACTCCACAAAATAACTGATATGTACACCAAAAGACGAACCGTCCTTGAAATAGTCCTGAATGATATTACCCTTGTAGCCTATAACAAGAATGATATCTGTAAGCCCACATGCTTTCAGATTCTCTATCTGCCATTGTAATATCGGTTTCCCACCAATTTCTATCATCGGCTTGGGCACATCGCTGTTCACGCTGGCTATACGCGTGCCCTTTCCCCCTGCCATAATCACTGCCTTCATACGCCACCAAAGAACTTATCTTCCAACATCATACAAAGACAATGGTAAATAGGGAGATGGAGTTCCTGAACCTTATACGTCTCTGTTTCAGGAACACAAATACAAACATCCGCGAAGTCCATTAATCGACTTTTGTCCGCCCCTGTGAGACCTATCACTTTTAGTCCCCTCGCCTTTGCCGTAATAGCCGCATAAAGAATATTCTTGCTATTACCCGACGTGGAGATTCCCAAATAGACATCTCCTGGTTTCCCGTAGCCATTGATTTGCTGGGCAAAGACAAGTTCGGGCAGTGAGTCATTCATAAAGGCAGTCGTTAGTGATGAATGTCCTGTAAGGGAAATCGCAGGTAGGGCACCTTGCAAATTCTCTGCTAACACTGTACCCATCTCCTGATCAATTCTTTTCAGATCTTCTACTTGATTGGCGTAGATTTTCCTCTTTAACCTGAACTCTTTCATCAACTCACCGACAATATGTTCTGAGTCAGACGCAGAACCTCCATTACCAGATACCAAGAGTTTCCTACCATCCATATAGGCACCTTCTATTAAGTCGTATGCCTGTTTGATGCTTTTGCTACAAACAACTAATTGCGGATACCTTTCAATTAGTAGATCAAAAAGATGCTCTTGCCTTCCCTCCATTGCTATTTGTCTTCTTGAATCAATTGTTTAACATACAGTTTCATTTTATCCTCATTACCCTTGGTAATCTCGGATATCAAATTTAATTGTCCTTCGGCAAAAGTATAAAACTGAAACTTATCTCTTAATCCCTTTGGCATGTCTATCTCTTTGATATAGTCTTTAACATCTTTCTCAGACACCACTCCTTCTGCTATCAATGTTTCTACCACGAGTTCTGCCACACGACGATGAGAAATAGGATGATTCCCACCAAGGTTGTAAATACCATTCTTAAAATGATCATACATCATTGCGTTGAACATCACTTCTGCAACATCATCCACATAGACATGATCTCGAACTATATGATCCTTGAACAGGTCGATATATCCCTGCTCTTTCATCATTTTATAGAAGCGGTAAACTATATTAGCATTTTTACCTTTATGGAACTCTCCCCATCCAAAAACATTAAAGAAGCGGAATCCTATGACTTTATTGTCCTTAAACTTTTCCTTATTTCCATCTGTATATTTGTCAAAGAGCCATTTCGACCACGCATATATGTTATGAGGAAGCAAATGATCCAACCCTCCTTTCTGATGAGAATTATTGCCATAGACCGCTGATGAAGAGGCATATACGAAAGGAACATGATGACGGATAGCAAAGTCACAATACATTTTAGAAAACTCATAATTCATCACCATCATGACTTTCGGATCACTCTCCAATACATCCGCATTAGCACCTATATGAAAGACACCTTGTACATCGCCTATTGCCTCAAGGCGCTCCTCCACACTTGCCAAACCATTGGAGAAATCTATATAATCAGTAAAGTGTAGTCCCACTAAATTGGGCATTTTCGCCTCTTCATAATTGTCTATAATAACAACATCATCAATGCCTTTCTCGTTCAATTTTCTTACAACATTGGAACCAACAAATCCTGCTCCACCAGTCACAATATAACTCATATGCCTTAAATATTTATTTCTTTTCTTGGAATATACACAATTGGATTGTAATGTATCACGGTAGATCCTTCATTCTCAAAACTGAAAGGAACATGCATTAAGCCATCCAATGCCTTAATCACCTGTTGCTGTTTTTCCTTTTCCACATAGAACAGCAAAAAACCACCACCTCCTGCACCTAAAAGTTTTCCTCCAAGAGCACCAGCCTTCAGCCCTTGCTGATATATGGCATCTATTGCACTATTGCTGATCTTACCTCCTGTTCTTCGCTTTAAGTTCCATGTATGATCCAGCAGTCTACCAAAATCATTGATATCCGCATGTTTATCTTCTAAAATTTTCTGAGCATCAGATACCAGACTAAGCATCTCCTTCAATTGGGCTGTTTTATCATGTTGATGACTCAAGGTGTCTTTTTGTATCTCCGCAGAAAACCGAGAGACTCCCGTAAAGAAGAGCATCAGATTATCGTCCAAGTTCTTTTTCCTATCCGGGTGTATAATGATAGGAGTTACTTTAAAATCACCTGCATCAAAATCTATTCTGTTTAAGCCACCATAAGCCGCAGCAATCTGGTCTTGCCATCCCCCAGACTCTTGACACAGTTCACGCTCCAGATAAATAGCATCTTCCGCCAGTTTCCTTTTCCCAACATATTTCCCTTTCAAAGCATAAAAAGCATTGAGCATGCCAACAGCGAAAGTGCTACTCGTTCCTAATCCCGTCCTTGCCGGCAGGTCTCCTTCATAAGTAAGACGGATTTCATGGATGTCAAGCATTCTCATCGCTTCACGTATGGCAGGATGCTCTATCTCATCTATCGCCTTCACTCTCTCAAACCTGCTATATACCAATTCCGAATAATAGGGCATAAACGGAGGAAGGTGTCTCACATTGACATAGCAATACTTATCAAATGTAGTAGAAATGACAGCACCACCATATTCATTGAAGAAAGACGGAATATCCGTACCTCCTCCAAAGAAAGACATTCGAAATGGGGTTTTTGTGATTATCATTATTATATTATCTTTTACTAAACCATATTCTGAAACCAGTATGCAAAACGCTTAAAACCCGCCTCTGTCATTTGTGATGCATCAGCAGTATCCATGCGATAAAGGGGGATGTCGCGATACATGGCTGCTACTAAGGAGAAGGTGCTTGGAGGACCTATCACATAATCACACTCAGAGAGCATAAACAAGTCTTCTGGGGCACTCCCCTGCAGATGATGAATCACCACTTGTGGACAAAGTTGCTGGAAACCTGTCTCTGACACTTCAGGGTCATTCGTAGAGAGGTAGACATGAATAGCCTTGTCTGGGTGCATCTCCGCAAACCTGTTGATATGTGCCACATAGACATCATTGTCGAAATAGTATTGTCCGTCACGCCATTGAGCATAGTCGCCACGACGGATATGGACACCCAGTCGAAGAGTTGAAAGTTGAGCATTGAGCGTTGAGCGTTTTTCCATCTCCTGCATTTTCGATTTTACAGGAGCGGTATATTGCTCATCCAATGTGAATAAATCAACTATTTCATCGCGATACTTCAAGAAGAGGTCGTAGTAACGTACGAACCATCCGCTGACCACGATATGGCGATGTTTCAGCATTTTACGCTCCAAAGCCTCACGGTCACAGTTCTTATATTTGAAACTGGCTGTAGGAAGAATTCTGAGGGCTGCAAGATATTTCGCCAACAGATACCAGCCAAAGCCCGTCAGATTCGTGTGACAGATCTTGAAATACTGGTACTTATAACTAAAGCGCATGGAGATGACCTTACGTCCATGCTCCCTGCCCCACGCATACACATGGGCATACTGCAACAGGTTGTTGCACATCTGGGCTTTATCTCTGGCAAATATCATAGCGATGAATTAGTGATATCAAAGTATTTCTTAAGGACCAACAGAGAGATGAGTCTCTCACGCTTCTTATCTTGAAACTGAGCGACATACTCATGGGCATGTCGAATAATCGCTTCCGCTTCCTCAGGATGCTGGATATAGTAGGTCAACCGTTCCTCCAGATCAGAGAAGTCAGGCTTCACCTCAATATAATGGTAATTGGGAATCAGTGTCCCCTCCATAAACCATGTCTCGCACGTCAGACGAGGAGTCACGGCAATCGAGTTGGAAGACATCACCCACTTGAGATTCGAGGCAACATCATTCCCCTCAAGAGACATCACAAACTTATAGTCGAGATGCTCCCCTATCGTCAGTTTCTCCTTCTGCCATTCGGGATGACCTTCTATATAGTCAATAGAAGCGGCATCAATAAGTGGGTGACCATACCAACGGTTCATGAAGACGACTCTGTTAGGTTTCACATTACCATCCTTGGGATTCCCCACATCACCACGGAAGATGGCTACATCACGCTTGTCACGCCATGCCTTTGAGTCGTTGACAAACAGGAAATGACGAACCTTGTTAAGATTCAGCACTACAGAGCAATGGTTATTATCTCCAATGGGACGGCTTTTCAGGATTGTAGGAACCGACTGTAAGTCTGCCACATCACCAGCCTTCAGAACCCAACGATAATGCCGGTCAAAGTACCTTGCCGTATCCATCGCGTCAAAATAGTAAACTTTCGGCTGAATGACTGGCTGGTCTTTGATACTGACCGCCTGCCTGATGAAATCCTCACGATTATATGGTGTCTCAGGAGTCAGTTTACAATAATAGTCCACCCTCCGCAGGATATCCTCACGGTCATTACGTTTCTCCAACTGTAATAACTCTCTCCTTAGCAAACGACGTGAGAGCCATGACGGTATACATTGCCGCATATAGGCTTTAGCAAAGAACTTCATCTTGCTGTTCTTTCCACTATGCAGCATATAGTATATCTTTCGTTTATTCGTCATATCCTATCTTATGACTGCAAAATTAGTGTTTTTCTGTCAATTCGGCAAAAATTGACCTAATTATTTGCTTATTCACTATGAATTAGTTACCTTTGTGGCACATAAAACCATTTGCTGATGAAAATCCTATACTACCTCCTGATGGCTGTGTGCTATCCTATATCATTACTGCCGTTTTGGATACACTATCTCTTCGCTGACCTGCTTTATGTCCTGATCTATCATGTGGGAAGATATCGTGTGAAGGTAGTTCGGAAGAATCTTGCCAGTGCCTTCCCAGAGAAACAAGAGGCAGAATTACGCGCTATCGAACGGGATTTCTACCAGTGGTTCTGTGACTATATTGTAGAGGGTATGAAACTGCTGACTATCAGCAAGAAGAATATCAAGAAACGAATGGTGTTCAAGGGAGTAGAGCGATTGGAACAGTGTTTCGAGGAAGGACAGTCCGTCGGACTCTATCTGGGGCATTATTGCAACTGGGAATGGATTACCTCATTGCCTTTATCACTGACTGGCAGAGCACAATGCGCACAAATCTATCACCCTATTGAGAACAAGGGTGTCGACCAACTATATCTGCGCCTACGTCAGCGGATGGGTTCTGTCTGCATCCCGATGGCTGATACCCTCCGCAAGATCTTAGAGTTCAAGCAGGCAGGACAACTCTTTATCATTGGCTATATCTCCGACCAGAAACCTAACTGGATTAATATCCATCACTGGGTAGATTTCCTGAACCACGATACACCCGTACTGACTGGTGCCGAGCGTATCATGCGGAAATTCAACCATGCCGTGTTCTATGTCGATGAGCGCCGCATCCGTAGAGGCTACTATGAGGCGGAGTTCAAACTGATGACCAAGGAGCCTCAACAGTTGGAAGAATACCAACTGACAGATATCTACTACCAGATGTTAGAGGAGAATATCCGCCGGGCACCCGCCTATTGGCTGTGGAGTCATAATCGCTGGAGTCGCACACGAGAGGAGTTCGACAGGCGCTTTGAAGTTATCAATGGGAAGGTTGTCAGTAAATACACTGAATTTACTGAGTAAATACACTGAATTTAGTTAGTAAATACACTGAATTTACTGAGTAAACACACTGAATTTACTTTGACGGGGATAATCGGTCTTGTGTCATCCGCTCCATGTATTGCTGGATAATAGCCTTCAGTTCCTTCTCCATCTCAAACTGTGAACTATGAACTATGAACTGTGAACTATCAAGAAGGTTGTGTTGCATGAGCGAATCCTGCAATGAGTAGAGTCCCTTGGTCTTCTGTCCATCAAACTGGAGTACGTGTCCATGTTTCACATACTGGTAGACACCATTCAGGTAGTTGACCGCCCAAGTATCCTCCTTGGGAGTATTCAACACATCGATGCCAAAGCCAAAATAAGGTTTGGAGTAACCCAGTTTCCCTAAGACAGTAGGCAGGATGTCAATCTGCTGGGCTATCTTGTCCTGTATCTCACCCACTGGATTGCTGGGGTCATAAATAATAATAGGTGAGCAGAAACCTCCTAAGTCGGTCTGGTACTCGGCATGGTCACTCATATTGGTATGGTCGCTGGTCAAGACAAAAATCGTATTTTTGAACCATGGCTGACGACTTGCCGTCTCAAAGAACTTACCGATAGCCATATCCGTATAGCGGATACACTTCTGGATGGCGATGTGCTCTTCTGGGAATTGTTGTTTGTATTGCTCTGGAACCACAAAGGGATGGTGGCTGGAGGCTGTAAAGACAGCCGTCATGAAAGGTTCTTTCATCTCGGACATCTGTTCCGCATAATATTGCAGGAATGGCTCGTCCCAAATTGCCCACGTGCCATCGAAATCATTCGTACCCTTTGCTGCCTCATACTCCGTACGTCCGTAATAATGCTGGAAGCCCGTCTTCTGAGCAAACGCCTGGAAGCCCATCGAACCGTTCTGTGCTCCATGGAAGAAGGCAGTCTCGTAACCTTCTGCTCCCAAGATCCCAGCCAGTCCTGTATAGTCGTTCATCGAGGATGGGGTCAGGATAAACGGTTCCACAAACATAGGAATGCTCGACAAGACGCTGGGCATTCCGTCTATTGACTTTCGACCATTACAGAAACTATAACGGAAGGTGGTGCTCTTGCTGATAAGGGCATCGACATAAGGGGTATAGCCTTTGTATTGACTGTTCTCCAAAGTCTTATTCAACGCTCCGATGTATTCTCTTCCGAAACTCTCGACGATGAGGATGACGACGTTCTTAGAAAATGAAGAATGATGAATGACGAATGAAGAATCTGCTACCGCCATGTTATCGTTAGCAGGGTGAATGGGAGTAAAGATGCGTGCCATCTCCTCTTCACTATCGAAATACTTTGGAACTACGAAGACACTCTTGCCTATCGTACGGATAAGCGAGAAGGGAGTGTTTAAAACCAAGGCGGCATCAATGGGACGCGTGGCATACTGGTTGGCATTTGAAACAGTAATAGGACGGACTGCTGTGGTAAAGCCACCTCGCATACCTGCTATACAGAAAGGAGCAAAGACAAGGAGCGACAACAAGCAAACAATAGCATATCGCCATTTCTGTTGTATCTTGCGGAAATCTAACTGCGGCATGGCATAAGTTATCCAAAGGACAACCATCACCACCAAGAAGAGTAATACCAAGTACCAATGACGCAAGAACTCCGTACCTATGATACTACTAATATTCCCCTCATTAGAGAACTCTTCAAATACAGTCGTCGTCGTCCGACGCATGGTATATTGGAAATAAACCGCGTCCGCTAAGTTGACGGCAAGGGTGAGACCATTGACCACCATAAACAACCACTTACACGACAAGTGATAGGTCTTGTTCTCTTTCCAATGCACAGGCAAAAGCATCAAGACGACATAAAGCACATTGGTATAGAGGATAGCGGAGGTGTCAAAGAGTAATCCTCCACAGAGGATATCCCAAGAATAAGAGAGGTAGTCGGTATTCTCCAAATAATAGGCGAGACGGGCTATCTGATAGACCAAATAGACTAAAAGCAAGTTCCAAAGAACTGCCAATAAAGGGGAATATGTCTTAGTCAGCCATCGTCTCATCGCTCATTCAAGTCTTTGGTTGCTGCTTGTAAGATTGCCTTCGCTTGGTGGATGAGGCGTTCATAGCCAGTACCTTGGCTCTTCACTATCCTGTCACTGATGAAGTCGTAATTAACGAAACTCGTACTGTCCATCATGGTAAAACCATCATCGTATGTATGAATGGCAATAGGGCTTGTATAGGTCTTGCTCAACACGTCACGACTAAAAGTATAGGTATCGTGGTTGAGTCCCAACTGTCCTAATAAGGTAGCAGGAAGGTCGGTCTGATTACATATCTGCTCGATACGCCGGGGCTCCTTGACAGCACCGCCCACCCATATCATCGGAATATGGTTCAGCAAAGGATTTGACTCGTCAAGACCGTCATTAACGATGCCATGATCAGGTAACATCACGATCAACGTATGGTCCCAGGCAGGACTCTTCCGTAGTTTCTCAATAAACTGCCCCACACATTGGTCGAGATAATAGAAAGCATTGAGCACCTCGTCATCGAAATGATGGATAGGTACATCCCAAGGCACATGACTGCTCAATGTGGAATAGCCTATCAGATAAGGCTCCTGCATCGTGGCAGTTAACTGATAGAGTGTCCCAAAGGTGATATCATCACGAACACCCCATTTTGCCGAAGCCCGTTCTTCTTTCGTATAGTCTTCTTTCCATGTCAAGTCACTAAACCCACCAGAGACAAGATAACCACGCATATTGGTGAAATTGATATCACCACCATAGATATAATGGGTGGTATAACCTCGTTGTTCTTGTAATGTCCTGGCAATATTGGGCATTGTGCGAGACTTAGAAGGAATCTTCATCACTGACATGGTGGGGAAGGAAGGATAACCGCTCCACGTACATACCGTACCACGATCGGTACGCCAACTATTAGCATAGCAATTCGTGAAATAAATACCTTCTTTAGCAAGACGATTCAGATTCGGGGTGATATCCGTTCGACCGCTAATCTCCGTAAACTGCCCGCCACAACTCTCTAATAAAATCACAATGATATTCGGCTTTTGGGTCGTCAGCAATGTATCAATACCAATACTTTGTGTGTTATACAGTTCAGAGACTATCTTCTCACACTCCTCGTCCTCCATAAAATGGTAGGTCACATTGTTACTTGCCGTCTTCTCAAAAGAAGCGAAGAAAGAAAAGAAGGGATTGACAGCAGAATGATTCAAAAACTGATTCTGCGAGAAATACACCTGCCCGATGTTTGTCGTTGACTCATCCAAGCCACCCCTGATTCCGATAATCATCAATGGAATCAACAACAGGGCAACAAGGGAGGAGATGATCTTTTGGCTGACCACTGTTAGTTTAGTGAATAGAGGAGTCAGTTTCTCATATACCCAATAAATAGCACCAATCAGTATTACCAGACATAAGAATCGAAGAAGGATATACCCCATGCTGACACTTGCCATCGCCTCAGTAGGAGTCTCCAGGTACGACAGACAAGAGGCATCCAACTTAAACTGCCAGAACTCATACAGACTGGTGTCGGCAACAAAGGCTAATGCCAAGAGGATGGCTGCTATGACATAGTAAATCCTATATATCCATCGAGGTATACGTAACCATAATGAAATGATTACCAAAAGGAAAGGCATGATAAGAATATAAAGAGAAGTGCTGAGATCTAAGGACAACCCATGTCCGATGACTTGCAGCATGTCACTAAAGACAAAGTGATGCTCTCCATAGTGATAGAGCATAAAACCTATCTTAGCAACCACAAAGAAAAAGAGGGTTGCCACATAGAACTTCAACAGATATAACACACGTGCTTTCATAACTATGAACTATGAACTCTAAACTATGAACTCTACAAGGATTGCATATCGTTCAGTTTCTTATAATAGCCATCGATATTCAGCAACTCGTCATGCGTACCACGCTCCACAATCTGTCCCTCATGAAGCACACAGATCTCATCGGCATTCTTGATGGTAGAGAGTCGATGCGCAATAGCAACAGTAGTACGGGTCTTCATCAATCGCTCCAACGCATCCTGCACCAGTCGCTCACTCTCTGTGTCCAAGGCAGAGGTAGCCTCGTCAAGTATAAGGATAGGAGGATTCTTCAAGATGGCACGAGCGATAGACACACGTTGACGCTGACCACCACTCAAGCGACCACCACGGTCCCCGATATTCGTCTCAAACTGGTGCTCACTCTGCATGATAAAATCATAGGCATTGGCTATTTTTGCAGCCTCGGCAATCTGCTCGTCTGTCGCTGAATCCACTCCAAAGGAGATATTTTTCTTAAAGGAGTCATTAAAGAGGATAGCCTCCTGATTGACATTACCAATCAACTGACGCAGGTCTTGAATACCCAAGTCTTTCACATTAATTCCGTCAATCAGCACCTCTCCCTCCTGTACATCATAATAACGAGGAATCAGGTCGACCATCGTCGACTTACCACTACCACTCTGTCCCACAATAGCAATCGTCTTTCCTTTGGGAATGACAAGATTAATATGTCGCAATATCCAAGTCTCCCCATAACGGAAGGACACGTCACGGAACTCTATCTGATGATCGAAAGAGGCAATATGCTTGGGGTGCTCTGGCTCTTTGATGGTATTCTCAGCCAACAGAATCTTGTCGATACGTTCCATAGAAGCAAGTCCCTTGGGAATGTTATAGCCCACCTTAGATACCTCCTTCAATGGGTTGATTATCGAATAGAGAATCACCATATAATAAATAAAGGTAGGTCCAGAAAGGCTATGGTTATTTAATACCAACACACCACCAAACCAAAGAACAATGACAATCATACAGGTACCCAAGAACTCTGACAAAGGATGCCCGATGTTCTGACGGATATTCACCCTCATAATATCATTACGGTAAGTGGAGTTAATCGTGTTAAACTTATCACGCATCTTGTCCTCGGCACAAAAAGCCTTGATGATGCGAAGACCACCCAGTGTCTCTTCTACCACACTCATCGTATCACTCCATAGCGACTGAGCCTTAATACTCTGTGCCTTTAACTTACGACCTATCCATCCCATGAACCAACCAATAGCCGGAATGATTACCACAGAGAAAAGGGTGAGTTGCCAAGAGATGATTATCAATGTCGTAAAATAGGAAATGATCAGAATAGGATTCTTGAACATCAGGTCGAGCGACGACATGATGCTGGTCTCCACCTCCTGAACATCACCCGTCATACGAGCAATAATATCACCTTTACGTTCTTCTGTAAAGAAACCTAATGGCAGACTGACGATCTTGTTGTACAGTTGGTTTCGCATATCACGCACCACACCAGTACGGATAGGGACAACACTGGAAGATGCAAGAAAATAAGCGAAGGTCTTCAGCAGAGTCGCAACAATCAGGAAAATGCCAATAAACAACAAGGTCGTGGTAGACCCTACATCGGCAATGAAGTAATTGATGTAATAGTAGATGTTATTAATCAATACATCCTTAAAACTCCCCTCACCCCACTCCATCAGAGAAGTGACTACTACTTGATCACCTGTCTTGAATAGAATCTGCAAGATGGGTATCAATGCCGCAAAGGAGAAAATATTAAGCAGTGCAGACAGAATATTAAAGACTATCGAGAGAGCCACATATTTCTTGTAAGGCATCACGAAACGCCTTAACACTTGCATAAAATCCTTCATACCTCTTCGCCAAATAAAGTTGCACTTGTACTATTCGTTATTCTCACACGTACCGTCTCACCAATATGATGACTGCCTTTGTCAAACACCACCATCTTGTTTTGCTCTGTACGTCCACAGAGTTGCTGACGACTACGCTTAGAGAAGCCCTCCACCAACACATCAAACTCCTTCCCCTCATCCTTTTTGTTTTGCTGGGCGGAGATCTCTGTCTGCAGGGCAATCAACTCGTTCAAACGACGAATCTTCTCTTCCTCTGGTACGTCATCGGGTAAATGCTTCGACGCATAAGTACCAGGACGCTCAGAGTACTTGAACATAAAAGCGGAATCATAGCCAACCTCACGCATCAAATCCAAACTAAGTTGATGGTCTTCCTCAGTCTCTGAGTGATAACCCACAAAGATATCCGTAGAGAGACCACAATCAGGAATGATACGACGGATAGCAGCAACCCTATCTAAATACCACTCCCGAGTGTATTTGCGGTTCATCAGTTTCAGAATTCTGTCACTACCACTCTGTACTGGCAGATGGATATGCTTACAGACATTAGGCATCTCCGCAATGACTTTCAGAGTCTCATCACTCATATCCTTAGGATGGGAGGTGGTGAAACGGATACGCATCTGCGGAACTTCCTCAGCCACTCTGCGCAACAGTTGTGGGAAGTCAACGATGAACTCTGAACCAGGAACTATGAACTGATAACTATTCACATTCTGTCCCAACAGCGTTACCTCTTTGAATCCACGGTCCCTGAGGTCACGCACCTCACGAAGAATGCTCTCGACATCCCTTGAACGCTCTCGACCACGGGTATAGGGTACGATACAATAATGGCAGAAATTATTACAACCACGCATGATGCTAACAAAACCGCCAATCTTCGCCCCATGCAATCGTTGTGGAACAATATCCTTATATGTCTCAGAGGTAGACAATTCTATATTCATTGCCTTATGTCCTGTTTCTGCCTGTGCTATTAAATCCGGCAGGGAGAGATAAGCATCAGGACCTGCCACGAGGTCGCAATGATGATGCTCAAGTAAGTCGTCTTTCACCCGTTCAGCCATACATCCTAACACACCGATAATCAAAGGGGAAGACCCACCTAAATCCTCCCTGCCAAGGGAGGACTTTATCGTTGCACCACTCTTCCGTCTTGCTACTCGCATTGCATTCAAAGCATCCAGGCGATGGTATATCTTCTGCTCAGCATTGTCTCTGACAGAACAGGTATTCAGGAAGACGGCATCTGCCTCTTCTAATTGCTCCGTCGTCTCATAGCCAGCCATCTGCATGACGCTTGCCACCACTTCCGAATCGGCAACATTCATCTGACAACCGTATGTCTCTATATAGAGTTTCTTCATGTATTTTCTCTTTTTGCTTGCAAAGTTACGCTTTTTTTTGTATTTTTGCATCGATATTAATACTAAACTTCAAGAAATGATGAAATTACTTCGTGTTTTATTTGTCACTTTGTTGGTGATGATGACTGCTGGCGCATCTGCCCAGACAGTGTATAACAGCAACGGCAGCAGTTGCGGAAAGATTGAGAGTAATGGTACTATTCGCAACAGCAGTGGAAGCAGTATCGGAAGAATCGACAGTGATGGTACCGTGCGTAACGGCAATGGTAGCAGCATTGGTAAGATTGACCGTGATGGTACTATCCGCAATGGCAATGGCAGCAGTATTGGTAAAGTAGAGAGTAATGGAACTGTCCGCAACGGTAACGGAAGCAGTATCGGAAAAATCGAGAGCGACGGTACAGTTCGTAATGGCAACGGCTCAAGCATTGGAAAGGTACAAGGAGTACCCAAGGAATGGGCTGCTGCTTATTTTTTCTTCTTTTTTTAAAACGAATGACCTAAGATAGTTACTAATGGAATTGATTAAAGACAAAGAGTTTGGTGGAGAACGTCCGTTGTTCACCATTCATGACACACGACTGGAGAATATCACCATTACAGACGGTGAGAGTGGTATCAAGCAATGTCAGAATATAGAGGCAAGTAATTGTCGGTTTTATGGAAAGTATCCTTGGTGGCATGTGGACGGTGCATTAATAGAGGATTGCTATTTCGCTTTGGACTCCCGCTCTGCCATCTGGTACACCAACGACCTCGTGATGCGTCGCTGTCGCATTGATGCCCCCAAGTTCTTCCGTGAGATGAAGAATGTGGAACTGGAGGATGTGCAGATTTGTGATGCCGACGAGACATTCTGGAAGGTTGACGGACTGAAACTGAAAAATGTACGTCTGCATGGCGGCACCTATCCCTTTATGTTCTCTAAGAACATCTATGTGGATGGTTTGGAGAGTGATGCGAAGTATGTGTTTCAATATTGTCAGAACGTAGAGATTCATCATGCCAAGATCCTGACAAAAGACTCTTTCTGGGAGTGCGAGAATGTCACTATCTACGACTCAGAACTGGATGGCGAGTATTTGGCTTGGCACTCGAAGAACGTACGACTCGTCAATTGTCACCTTGCAGGAGAGCAATTGCTCTGCTATGCGGATAACCTCGTGTTAGAGAACTGTACGTTTGACAAGGCATGTGACCGTATCTTCGAATACTCAACGGTAGAGGCAGACATCCGAGGACATATTGAGCATATCAAAAATCCTACCAGTGGACATATCACTGCTGACTCTATCGGCTCTGTTACGATTGACGAGAATGTCCGTCAACCTAATAACTGTGTGATTAAGACAAGAGGATGAAGTACAATTTTGACGAACTCATCGACAGACGTGGCACCAGTTGTGTAAAGTGGGATGAGACTAATGCTGATGTGATTCCCATGTGGGTTGCCGATATGGACTTTAAAGTAGCCCCTGCCATCCAAGAAGCAATCAAGAGACGTGCTGAGCACGGCATCTTCGGCTACACCATTGTGGAGGAAGACTACTATGAAGCCATTATCTCATGGTTTCGTCGTCGTCACCAATGGTCGATTCAACGAGAAGAGATTCTCTATACCACAGGAGTAATCCCTGCGATGTCGTGTGCCATCAAGGCTTTAACGATGCCAGGAGAGAAAGTACTGATTCTCTCTCCTGACTATAACTGTTTCTTCTCCTCTATCCGCAATAACGGCTGTGAGGTGTCAGAGACCATTCTCTTAAAGGAAGGAGATTCCTTTGTCGTGGATTGGAAGGACTTCGAGCAACGATGTGCAGACGAGAAAACGACTGTTTTCCTACTCTGTAATCCTCATAATCCAACTGGACGTGTGTGGTCCAAGGAGGAACTGGAACGTATGAACACCATCTGTATGAAATATGGTGTAAAGGTTATTAGTGATGAGATACATGGAGAACTCATCATGCCAGGTTACCAATTCCAACCCTTTGCCGCTGTCAGTGAGACTTGTCGTCAGAATAGTGTCATTCTCAACTCACCTTCTAAGTCTTTCAATATCGCTGGACTCCAAACAGCAAATATCATTTGCTCGCAACCAGAATGGAGACGCAGGATCGACCGCGCTATTAATATTAATGAGGTATGTGACCTGAATCCTTTTGGTCCAGTGTCATTGAAAGCCGCCTATAACGAGAGTGAGGACTGGATTGACGAACTCAACCTGTACTTATGGGATAATTACCAAGCACTCTGCCAATTCTTTGAAAAGGAACTTCCCCACTGCAAAGTTACCAAACTGGAAGGCACTTATCTTGTATGGGTAGATGTTACTCATTATGCTAATAATGTAGAGGAACTCTGCAACCATCTCTTGACAGACGGAAAAGTTTGGGTGAATCCTGGCACGATGTATGGACCAGAAAGTGGTAAGGGCTATATCCGTATTAATATAGCATGTCCTCGAAGTCGTATGATGGAAGGATTAAAACGTATTAAAGATACTATCAATCATGAAACAAAGAAGTGAAGTAAACACCTGGTCTGTGACATGGGGTGTGCTCATGGCTGTGCTCTTCTCAGCGGCAGCCGCCTACTTAGGACTGAAAGTCGGACAGGTTTTTGAAGCAGCAATACCTATCGCTATCATTGCAGTTGGTGTTTCTGCTGCTGCAAAACGCTCCAATGCCTTACGAGAGAATGTCATCATCCAGTCAATTGGTGCCTGTTCGGGTGCTGTGGTGGCTGGTGCTATATTTACTTTACCTGCCATCTATATCCTTCAAGCGAAATATCCAGAGATGTCGGCAGACTTCCTGAAAATATTCATCGCTTCTTTATTAGGTGGTGTCCTGGGTATCTTGTTCCTTATTCCATTCCGTAAGTATTTCGTAGAGGCACCCCAAGAGCAGTTCCCCTTCCCTGAGGCTACTGCCACCACACAAGTATTGAAGAGTGGTGATAAGGGAGGTTCACAAGCCAAGCCGCTGTTGTTGGCAGGATTAGTTGGTGGACTATATGACTTTATTGTTGCGACTTTCGGATGGTGGAATGAGAATGTAACCAGTCGAATGATTCCCTTTGGTGAGGATATTGCGGAAAAGGCAAAACTCGTTTTTAAGAATAATACAGGAGCAGCAGTTCTTGGATTGGGCTATATCATTGGATTCCGCTATGCTCTAATTATCACATTAGGCTCCTTATTTGTATGGTGGATTATCGTTCCAGGTATGGCTCTTTTCTTTGGTGATGCTGTGCTAAACCAATGGAATCCAGCCATTACCACTACTATTAGTGACATGTCACCAGAACAGATTTTCACCTCTTATGGCAAGTCCATTGGTATTGGTGCTATCGCTATGGCGGGTATCATCGGCATCATCAAGTCATGGGGTGTTATCAAGAGCGCTGTAGGACTGGCTTCCAAAGCGGGAGCAACGGATGACGGTCAACAGAATACGGATCTTCCTTTTAGGTTCATTGCTATCGCCTCGGTCATCACCCTATTAATCACCTTCCTCTTTTTCTGGTTTGGTGTGATGGACGGCAATCTGTTGTTTGCTGCTGTTGCTATCATCTTAACGGCAGTCATCGCCTTCCTGTTTACGACTGTTGCTGCGAATGCCATCGCTATCGTAGGTAGCAATCCTGTTTCGGGAATGACCTTGATGACACTTATCCTTGCCTCCGTGGTAATGGTGGCTGTAGGACTGAAAGGTACTGGTGGTATGGTAGCAGCCTTGATCATGGGTGGTGTGGTATGTACGGCACTCTCTATGGCAGGCTCTTTCATCACCGACTTAAAGATAGGTTATTGGACGGACACCCTTCCTAAGAAACAGGAGACGTGGAAGTTCTTAGGAACTTTGGTTAGTGCTGCTACTGTCGGTGGCGTGATGATGTTGCTAAACGAGACCTATGGCTTTGCCTCTGGTGCCCTTGCTGCTCCTCAGGCTAATGCCATGGCAGCGGTCATTGACCCATTGATGAATGGTGTGGGAGCACCTTGGGTACTCTATGCCATTGGTGCTGTCATTGCTATCATCCTTACACTTTGTAAGATTCCTGCCCTTGCCTTTGCCCTGGGTATGTTTATCCCTATGGAACTGAATGTACCATTAGTTATTGGCGGTGCTATCAACTGGTATGTGACAACACGTTCAAAAGATAGTGATACCAATAAGGAACGTGGAGAGAAAGGCAACCTTATTGCCTCCGGTTTTATCGCAGGCGGTGCCCTGATGGGAGTTCTCAGTGCCCTCTTACGCTTTGGTGGTATCCAGTTTGACTATGGCGAATGGTGGGGAAATCCATTGAGTGAACTCTGCTCACTCGTTGCCTATTTGCTGTTAATTGCCTATTTCATTCGCGCTACAAAGAAATAACGCTGACCAGCCTGAGTCGGCAAATCATACTCATACACCTGACGAATAACAGGTGCTGTAAGGTCCTTGAGTTCTTTTGAGAGCACAGGGACCTTTATCTTTGCTGGTGCATATAAGGAATTGGGGCATTCCCCCTTTGCCTCTCGTAGTCCCTTTCCTTTCAATGGAACATAAGAACGGATGCGAAGGACTCCTCCAATCGTTGATAGAATCTCGGCTTTTTGCAGTGCTCCTTTTTTCCATTGCATGCTGACCTCAAAACCACCACGGGCTCGTAAACCCTTTACTTCACCTTCCGACCACACATCAGGGAGGGCTGGTAACAGATGGACGGCACCATCATGACTTTGCAACAACATCTCGGCAATACCTGCTGTACTACCAAAGTTTCCATCAATCTGGAAAGGAGGATGAGCATCAAACAGATTAGGATAGGTTCGTCCATCAGGATACTCCTTCATTTTAGCGTCATCAGGAAGCAGGTGTAACATATTAGAAAGGATGCGGAAGGCATGGTTACCATCCAGCATACGTGCCCAGAAGTTAATCTTCCACCCCAAACTCCATCCTGTCGCCATATCACCTCTTTGCTTTAACGTATTAGCAGCGGCAGCAAAGAGTTTTGGATGACTATAGGGTGATATCTGGTTAGAGGGATAGAGTCCATAGAGATGGGAGATATGACGGTGCTCGTCCTTGGGATCATCACCATCTTGCAACCACTCTTGTAACTGTCCATAACGTCCTATCTGCATGGGTGGCAACAGACTGATAGCGTCTTGGAGTCTTTGCTGATAAGTCTTATCTTTCTTACCTAACACCTTCATGGCATTTAAGGTATTTGACAGAACATCGAAAACTATCTGGTTATCCATCGTAGAACCTGCGGTCACTGTTGTCTGCTTTCCCATCGGTCCATGTTCTGGCGAAACAGTCGGTACCGTCATCAGCCAACCATACTGCGGGTGCATCTGCATATAATCCAATAGGAAGTCAGCAGCCCCTTTCATCACCTCGAAATACTGGTTCAGGAAGTCCTTGTCACCAGTAAACAGATAATGCTGCCAAAGGTGGGTAGTCAGCCATGCCCCTCCTGTAGGGTACATCCCCCATGTAGTACCATCTACAGGACCTGCTATACGCCATAGGTCTGTATTGTGATGAGCCACCCAACCATTACATCCATACATCGTCCTTGCAGTCTTTGCCCCTGTCTTACTCAAATCTCTGATCATAGAGAACAAAGGCTGTTGTGTCTCGGCAAGATTACCTACCAATGCTGGCCAATAGTTCATCTCCGCATTGATATTAATGGTATATTTGGAGTCCCATGGCGCATAGAGTTTATCATTCCACACACCTTGCAAATTGGCTGGTTGTCCACCAGGCTGAGAGGAAGAAATAAGCAGGTAACGTCCATATTGGAACATCAATGCCACCATTCCCATGTCCTTGCTTCCTGCAAAATGGGCAAGTCTTTCGTCTGTAGGAAGGTCGGAAGCGTCCATTCCCGACGTACCGTCGCCTACCCGTAGCCTTTCCCCACCCAAATAAAGACTAACACGTTGATATTGTTCTTGATATTTGGTGAGATGTCTTTTCAATAACTCCTCATAACTCTTACCTTGTAATGATGCCATTACCTGCTGATTACGGGAAGAGGCATCCCCACTGATATCCTGATAATTAACGAAGTTAGTAGCAGCAGTGATATAAATGGTTGCCTCTGTGGCTCCATTCACGACGATCATATCAGGGGTGTTATCCCATTGACCATCACTCTTCACCAGTACACGGATTTCTGCTGTCAGTCCTCCAGGGATTCCTTCCTGCTCGTCATTCTGCACAGTAGCAATCAGTTCTCCCTCTTGAGCACGACTGCTATTCTTGAGTTTCGTATTACACCAATGAGACAATGAGAAATCCAGTTGTCCTTTTTGGTCAGCCTTTAGACGCATCACAATAGCATTATCGGCTTGCGAGGCAAAGACCTCACGAGTATAGGTCACACCATTCAGTTTGTTTTTATAGGTAGTTGTGCATACAGCCGTCTCCAGATTCAACTCACGGCGGAAATTGGAAGTATGTTCGAAATCTATGCCTCCAAACAACTTCAGACTTCCCAATGGGAGAAAACGCATACCATGAGGTCCCTTGAAGAAATACTTGTCGAGAATCGCATGTGCTGCCTCTTCCTTACCTGCAAAGATAGAGTCACGCACCTCTTGCAGATGTGCCTTTGCCTCTGAACTATTATTATGGTGAGGAGAACCACTCCAGAACGTCTCTTCGTTCAGTTGAATCTCTTCCCCATCGCAATCACCATACACCATCGCTCCAAGATGTGAGTTACCAATAGGCAGTGCTTCCAACCAATGAGAGGCTGGACGATTATACCAAAGTTTTTGTGTCGCCTGTGCTTTCACACTCAGCAACACGATGGACAATAATAAGGTTAGTAGAACTTTCCTCATATATATAATAAGGTGTTTATTGGTTGATCAGTTCCAAGGCACGGCTGACAATGTCGTTCGTCTCATTCATGATGGCGAAATACTGACTGGTCTCCCAGAGGTCACGTGCCACCAATGCTTTGAGTTGTAAACGGAGATAAGGGAGCGTCTTCTGCAGTTCCTCCTCGTCTTTCGGCTTGATCTTCTGTTTCTCAGCCTCGGCAATGATACCATCCGTCACAGACTGTGGTATCTCGAACTGCTCCTTGAATTTCGCAAACGTAGGATATTGCTTCTGCAACTGCTTACGATGCTGGTCGACATAACGCAGACTGCCATTGATAATGAAGGAGCGAGCCGACAACTCACGATGGAACCGAGTGTATTTGGTGGTGTCTAATGGCACGTAATAGTCTGGCATGATACCACCGCCTCCATAGACGACACGATGTTCTTTCAACGTATAGTATTTCAGGGAGTCCGCGAAATGAATACTGTCTGCATGCATTAACTCTCCACTCTTCAAGCGGTTCAGCACATCCATCGCATAGTCTTCCGCTTTTCCTTTCACATACGGTTTCTGGATACAACGCCCAGAAGGAGTATAATAATGAGCAATGGTCAAACGAATCATCGAACCGTCAGGTAAATCAATCGGACGTTGCACCAGTCCTTTACCATAAGAGCGACGACCAACCACTAAACCACGATCATGGTCTTGGATGGCACCTGTTACAATCTCAGCAGCCGATGCCGAGTAACTGTCTACCAACACAACGACCTTTCCTTTCTCAAAGAGTCCGTCACCCTGTGCCCGATACTCATTACGAGGAGCCCGACGACCTTGTGTATAGACGATTAGATCATTACTTCCCAAGAACTCGTTGGCAATAGCAACTGCTGCATGCAGATAGCCACCCCCATTCTCCTGTAAGTCGAGTATCAGCGACTGCATCCCTTCCCCTGTCAGTTTCATCAGACTCTGACAAAACTCATCATGGGTCTGGGCACCAAAATTACCTATACGGATATAGCCGATACCTGGACGAATCATATAAGCAGCATCAATAGATTTCACAGGGATCTTATCACGGGTAATCACAAAACGCAAGGTATCGGCAATACCACGGCGGACGATACCCAGACGAACCTTTGTTCCCTTCGGACCACGTAACCGTCGCATAATCTCCTCTTTGGGCATAGAGACTCCTGCAATAGTAGTGTCATTCACATAGACGATACGGTCACCAGCAAGGATTCCTTGTTTCTCCGACGGACCTCCAACGACTGGCTGGATGACCAATAAGGTATCCTCCACCATATTAAACTGCACGCCTATTCCGTCGAAGTTTCCTTGCAGTGGCTCGTTTGCTGCTTTCACCTCCTTGGCTGTCATATAACTACTATGAGGATCCAGTTTCTCTATCATCCCACGAATACCATCCTCTACCAGTTTCTGTTCATCGACAGAATCCACGTAAAGGTTAGAGACTGCCATCTCTGCTATCTGCAACTTGCGTATCGGACTATCCTCGCCCATATTGATACGGATTTGGGCTGAGGCATTAAAGGAGAACAGCGATAATATCGCTGCAAACAAAACATGCTTCTTAATCATAGTATTCTTCCTCTTCTGGACGGTCTTCCTCGATAACGAGGTTGTCAATAATAAAGTTCTGACGCTCCATCGTGTTCTTACCCATATAATACTCCAAGAGTTTCTGCACCTGGTCGTTCTTATGAAGGGTCACCTGTTCCAAACGAATATCAGGACCGATAAAGCCTGCGAACTCCTCAGGACTAATCTCTCCAAGACCCTTAAAGCGGGTAATCTCAGGATCAGGTCCCAATTCCTGTATTGCCTTCACACGCTCTTCCTCACTATAACAGTAACGAGTAACGAAATCGCCCTTCTTACCATCCTCACGCATCTCCTTCTTCCGAATCTTAGTACGGCGATTACGAACACGGAACAAAGGGGTCTGCAACACGTAGACATGTCCTTTCTTGATAAGTTCCGGGAAGAACTGCAGGAAGAATGTGATAATCAACAGACGAATATGCATGCCGTCAACATCGGCATCCGTCGCTACAATCACCTTATTATATCTGAGGGTATCGAGTCCTTCCTCGATATCGAGCGCTGCCTGTAGCAGGTTAAACTCCTCGTTCTCATAGACTACTTTCTTCGTCAATCCAAAGGAATTCAGGGGTTTTCCTCGCAGAGAGAACACTGCCTGTGTGTTCACATCACGGCTCTTGGTGATACTTCCGCTGGCAGAGTCACCCTCGGTAATAAAGATACACGACTCCTCTTTGCGGTCGTTCTTGGTATCACTGAAATGGATACGGCAGTCGCGCAATTTACGATTGTGCAGGTTTGCCTTCTTGGCACGCTCACGAGCCAGTTTCGTCACACCAGCCATTGCCTTACGCTCTCGCTCTGTCTCTTTGATCTTCTGCTCCAGCACCTCCACCACATCAGCGTGGATATGCAAGTAGTTGTCTACTTCCTGCTTGACGAAATCACCAATATACTTATTGATGCTGACGCCGTCTGGTGACATCGTCGTAGAGCCTAACTTGATCTTCGTCTGACTCTCAAAGATAGGTTCCTCGACATTGATAGAGATGGCTGCGACGATACCCGTACGGATATCACCATACTCATACTTGTTGAAGAACTCCTTGATGGTACGGGCGATGTGCTCTTTGAAGGCACTCTGATGGGTACCGCCTTGCGTAGTATGCTGTCCATTGACAAAGGAATAGTACTCCTCACCATACTGATTAGCATGCGTAAAGGCGATCTCGATATCCTCACCTTGCAGATGGATAATAGGATAAAGGGCATCATTCGTCATACGGTCCTTCAACAAGTCCTCCAATCCATGACGGCTGAGGATGCGACGACCGTTATACATGATGGTCAGTCCGATATTCAGATAGGTATAGTTGCGAAGCATGTTCTCCACGATCTCATCATGGAACTGATAGTTGAGGAACTTCGTGTTGTCGGGCTCGAAATAGATATAGGTACCATTCTCATCCTGTGTAGGCTCTGTCACGTCACTGACCAGTTCGCCACACTCAAAGACTGCCTTGCGAACCTTACCGTCACGATAACTATGTACCTCGAAACGACTGCTCAGCGCATTAACGGCTTTCACACCAACACCATTCAGTCCGATAGACTTCTTAAACGCCTTCGAGTCGAACTTACCACTGGTATTCAGGATACTGACAGACTCTATCAATTTTCCTTGGGGAATACCACGACCATAGTCACGGACAGAGATACGGAGATGGTCCTCCACTGTCACCTCGATACGGTCACCCGCCTTCATCTTGAACTCGTCGATAGAGTTGTCGAAGACCTCTTTCAACAACACATAGATACCATCTTCTGCGGAGGAACCGTCACCCAAACGTCCGATATACATACCAGGACGAAGCCTGATATGCTGCAATCCGGTTAAGGTTTGTATATTACCCTCGTCATAATTGACGGCCTCTTGACTCTCTACGATGTTCTTCTCTTCGCTCATATCTCTTTATAAACTTTTCTTATAACAACGGCGCCGCTTGTGCTGCTCGTGCTCCAAGTACTGCCACTGCGACTGCACTTTCTCGTTGGTCTCCATCTCCACATTGGTCTCACCCCACTTAAAACCGTATTTCTGGTATATGGGGATAAGGTCATAGAACAACAGGGCATTAGCACCTTTCTGCTGGTACTCTGGCAAGAAACCAATGAGCAACAAGTCCAGACATTCTGCCTGATGGAACTTCAAGGCTTTCAGACAATGCCACCAGCCAAAGGGAAACAGTCGTCCGTTCTTACACTTTTGCAAGGCTCGGGTCATATTGGTAATGCTGACGCCTACTCCTATAATGTCGTGATTGGGAGTGTTCCAGTCTTCTATCAGACAGAGCATATCCATGTCGAGCATCGGAAAGTACATCTTCAGATACTCGTCTATCTGTGCTTCTGTCATTTGCGAGAAGCCATAGATGTTCTGATACGACTTATTGACTACCTCAAGTACCTTACGACCTATCTGCTCCTTACCCATTATCTGGCTACGCTTAGGATGCACAGGATGCAGATTATAGCGTTTCATCACCATCTCGGCAATCTTCTTGTATTTCTCTGGCATGCCGTCCTTGGGTACGATGAGTTTGAACTCCACATAGTCGTTGTCCTTCTCCCATCCACCCAACTGCTCCATGTGACGGGGATAATAGTCGTAATTATAGATGGTCGACATGGTTCCCAACTGGTCGAAGCCCTCGATGAGCATTCCCTCTGGGTCCATATCCGTAAAACCTAACGGTCCTACCAGTTCTGTCATACCTTTCTCCCTACCCCATGCAGACACAGCATCAAACAGGGCTGCCGACACTTCCATGTCGTCGATGAAGTCTATCCATCCGAAACGCACACTCTTGCGATTCCAACGGTCGTTGGCACGATGGTTGATAATACCTGCAATACGTCCTACCACCTTGCCGTCCTTATAAGCAAGGAAATACTCTGCCTCACAAAACTCAAAGGCAGCGTTCTTATCCTTACTCAGTGTATGCACCTCATCCGAATGTAAATTGGGTGCGTCGTAAGGATTATTTCTATATAAGTCGTAGTGAAACTGGATAAAAGTTTCCAGGCTTTGCTTGTCGGTGACTTTCCGAATTTCTACTGATGACATATTATTACCTTAATTGATTAAATCGTACAAAGATACGAAAAATCAAAGAAACACACAAAGTTTTAACCTATTTTACGGCAAATAAACAACTTGTGTGTGCCATCAGACAGGGTTGTTCCGAAAATGAACATGTCTCCACCGTCCTTGATCTTCAGTTTTTTACGCAGTTGTTCTGCTGTCAATGGGAAGTTGCGAACGGCCATATTCGCCTGGTCGATACCAGCCAAGGCTTGTTTTAACTCCTGTTTGTTCATCGAGGTCATCGTCTCTACCACGAACTGTCTGCCTGGGAAATCCCTCACCTCATGGTCGGAAACGAAGAGGTGGGAGTTAGCCGATAACGGGTTAACACCAAACGCCTCAGCCACTTCTCCGAAGCATCCTGCCTTCATGATACTGGTATTCGGTTCGAATAAATAAAGGAAACCACTGGTTCCAACGAAGGAAACCATTGGTTCCAACGAAGGAAACCGATGGTTTCCCCCATGGGAACCAGCGGTTTCCCCTATGGGAACAAACTCAAAGGATGTATTATTATTCACGCAAGCAAGGCGCAAGCCACCTGAGAGTTTGCTGCTAATGACTAAAAGAAGTTCTTTGCACTCGTTGTCAACACTGACGATATGCACCTCACTGACCCCTCCTAAGTCGCTGACAGCCTTGCGCCAGTCGAGCATCGGCGACAGTTTGAGGATGATACGGTCGGCTTTTTCCTTCAGCAAGGGGAGCAGTTCGAGGACATTGGGGGTACAGTCTTCGATACCATAGGTGCGACTGCCATGCTGATCCCTTCGTGCCGGGTCGAGGAAGAGGGCATCGACCGGTGGCATCTCCTTTAGGAAATCTTCTGCTTCCGCACAGACCACCTCAGCCT
>Ga0247611_10001185_pt1 | contig 47554 bp, 43 predicted proteins | sample 177DNAGHGhighgp2_FD_192422 | JGI IMG/M metagenome (GOLD analysis project Ga0247611, IMG submission 192422) | Sheep rumen microbial communities from Palmerston North, Manawatu-Wanganui, New Zealand - 1770 DNA GHGhigh gp2 | ecosystem: Host-associated > Mammals > Digestive system > Stomach > Rumen... | reverse complement strand
TTACTTGTGGGAGCGGAGCATTCATGAAGACTCGTGACAGGGCTGAACAGCTTGCCGAGGCAATGATCAACATCGGTAAACTTGCAGGCATCAAGACAGTTGTTGTCATTACTGATATGGATAAGCCTCTTGGAAGGACATGCGGAAATACTCTCGAAATGCAGGAAGTAATGGAGACTTTGACCGGCAGGGGTGATCCTGACGTTGTGCGCGTCGTAAGCACTTTGGCCGTTCAGCTTATTAAATTGTCCGGTAAGACTGAGGGAATGGACGATGAGGCTTTATATGATTTGTGTGCATCCAGGATTTCTGACGGTACAGTACTAGCTAAGTTTATAGAATTGATTGCTTCTCAGGGCGGCGTGGTTACGATGCAGGGCGGACCTGTATACCGTGAGATCCCTCATGAGGCGATGAGGGTTACTTCTCCGGAATCCGGTTATATAAAGAGCATGAAAACAGATGAGATCGGAAATCTGTCAGTTATGCTTGGTGCCGGACGGATGAAGAAGACTGATGAGATCGACTATGGAGCAGGAATCTGTTTCTATGCAAAGACCGGAGATAAAGTCAGGAGGGGTGATGTTTTGTGTTCACTCTGTCATGGTGCCGGCCGCAATGTGCCGGAAGAACTCCTTTTCGATGTGATGGAAAAAATTTATGACTGCTATGAGTTTTCCGAAGAACCTGTACCGAAAACCGATCCGATCATTAAAATCCTTGAATAAAACATATATGTTCTGTATAATAAGAACAAATGTTTTGAGAGGCGCTTGATGGCTGATATTAAGAAGCAGGTGATAATTGGAATAGATCCGGGATATGCAATTACCGGTTATGGTATCGTAGAGAAGTCGGGCAATCAGCTTCGTATGGTCGATTATGGTGTCATTGAGACAAAACCGAAGACAGACTTCGAGATAAGACTTCTGACGATCAATGAACATATAAGATCACTGCTTGAGATCTATAAGCCTGATTATATGGCTGTAGAGGAGTTATTTCTGTCAAGGAATACGACAACGGCAATCGGAACGGCTCAGGCCAGAGGTGTAGTAATAGTTGAAGCTGCCAGAGCAAATATTCCTGTTTATGAATTTACTCCGGGTCAGATAAAACTTGCTGTTACAGGCTATGGCAAGGCTGAGAAGAATCAGGTCCAGATGATGGTTCAGAGGCTCTTGGGTCTTCGTGAGATTCCTAAACCTGATGATGCTGCAGATGGACTGGCTGTTGCAATTTGTCTTGCCAATACCGGCGTAACGGCTTCAGGCAAGGCTGTAGCAGGATATCAGTACGGCCGTTACGGTTACAGTAATAGAACACCTTACGGGTGATTTACAGGAGGATTGAATGTACGCATATATCAAGGGTGAACTTGCAGCTCGGGAGGAGAATTATATTATCGTTGATAATAACGGTATCGGATATATGATACTGATGCCATTTCTGATGTCTGCTGAATTAGGGCATATCGGAGAGTCGGTTACTTGTTATGTATATCATAGTGTAAAAGAGGATGGAATCTCGTTATACGGATTTAATTCCAGAGAACAGAAGGATATGTTTTTGATGCTGATCACAGTCAGCGGCATAGGACCGAAGGTGGGGCAGAGCATCTGCTGTTATCTTACGCCTGAACAACTCACATCTGCCGTGATAAGCAGCGATGTAGCTACAATCTCTTCTGTTAAAGGGTTGGGGAAGAAGACTTCTGAGAGGATCATTCTTGAACTCCGTGACAAACTCAAATCACAGGCTAAGGCTGCGGGGGCTTCAGTAACTGCAGGTTCCGGCATCGTATTTAACAAGGAACAGTCCGGTGTATCCAATGATGCGATAGGAGCTCTTATTATGTTAGGATATAAGCAGCAGGAAGCTGAGAATGCAGTCTCTTCCTGTTATGAAGACGGAATTGGTCTTCAGGATCTTATCAAGAGATCCCTCAAATCTATATCAGGCAGTAAATTCGGGTGAGCGATATGGAATTTAACGGATATGAAGATGAAGAACGCGTGTTGGAGCGCAAACGGATATTTGGTGATGGAGATGAGAAATCTTTAAGGCCTGTTACATTTGATGATTACTGTGGTCAGAAAAAGGTAAAGGAGAATCTAAAGATCTTTATCGAAGGCGCAAAGTCGCGTGGGGAAGCTTTAGATCACGTTCTGCTTTACGGCCCCCCCGGGCTCGGGAAGACAACACTTGCCGGTATTATTGCAGCTGAGATGGGTGTTGCTCTTCACATAACAACGGGGCCGTCTATCGAGAAGGCCGGTGATCTGGCCGCTCTGCTTACAAATCTAAATGAGAATGAAGTTTTATTCATTGATGAGATACATAGACTGAATAAGAGTGTAGAAGAAGTCCTCTATCCTGCAATGGAGGATTACTGTCTTGATATAATGATCGGCAAAGGACCCTCTGCGCGATCAGTCAGGCTTGATCTTCCTAAGTTTACTCTGGTTGGTGCTACAACAAGAGCCGGAATGATATCTGCTCCTATGAGGGACAGGTTTGGAATGATCCATAGACTTGAGTTATATGAGACAAATGATCTTATGGATATCCTGAGACGCGATGCAGAGATCCTTGGGATAAGCATATCTGAAGAAGGGCTTGAGAATATTGCATCCCGTTCGAGAGGAACGCCTAGAATCGCAATAAGGCTGCTTAAGAGGATGCGTGACTATGCGAATTATCTTCATAAGGATGTCATTGATAAAGAGGTTTCAGACTTCGGCCTCAAGGCACTTGATATTGATCCGATAGGTCTTGATACAATCGATAAAAGAATATTGATGACGATTGCAGATGTCTTTAAAGGCGGCCCGGTCGGACTTGAGACCTTGGCAGCTACTACCGGTGAGGATCCTGTGACAATAGAAGACGTATATGAGCCGTTCCTGCTTCAGAACGGTTTTATTCAGAAGACTCCCAGAGGAAGGATGCTTACAGTAAGAGCATATGAACATATGGGAATACCGGTTCCCAATGAACTTCAGAATAAGAATAGAGCTGCTTTTGATAATATTACGATAGAATCTTATCTTAATGATGGCAATAAGGAGAGTAACTGACATATGTCAATGCTCCTGCATGCTTGCTGCGGCCCTTGTTCGATGTATCCTCAGAGTGTTTTGCATGAGGAGGATACCAAATATGATCTTTTATGGTTTAATCCCAATATACACCCGCAGTTTGAATGGGACAGACGACTTGATAATCTGAGAAAGGCCGCAGATCACTATGGCAACACGCTCATTGCAGAAGGAATCTGCATGGAGGATTACTGGCTTTCAGGTTCATATCTTGACAGGTTCGACAGCCGGTGTGCCATGTGTTATGACATGCGGATGGAATTTACTGCAAGATATGCAAAGGAACATGGTTATGAGTCTTTCACTACAACTCTTCTTGTCAGTCCATATCAGAATCACGAACTGATAATAAAGACTTGTGAAGACAAAGCTAAGTTATACGATGTTGAATTCAAATATTATGATTTCAGGCCCGGATTCCGCCAGGGTCAGAGCATGGCAAAGGATATCGGTTTATACAGACAGAAATACTGCGGATGTATTCTGTCTCTTGATGAATCGGATTATAAGGATAAGATCATCAGAAGTTTTTCCTGATCTCCTCTGATGGTTTTACGGGCTCAACCATTATTGTGTAATACTTCTCGTAGATTACCATTCCGGGTTTTGACTTTGGGATCTTTTTAACGTGTGATACAGGACAGTATTCCACTTCAACTTTGCCTGCTCCGGATATGTTTGAGTGCTCTTCGATAATTGCACTCTTTGAATAGTAAGCTGCTGCCTGAGCAGCTTCGATTACCGCTTTGTCTGAAGGAAATTCTTCGCCTGCATGAGACCTGAGTATTACGTGAGTTCCGGGCAGGTCTTTGACGTGGAACCACCAGTCGTTTTTGTCAGCAACAGAGAATGTGAGACGGTCGTTTTGTATGTTGTTCCTTCCGCAGATGATCTCATACCCGTCAGATGTCTTGAAATGTCTGTAGGGAAGTGCTTCTTCAGCTTTGTGCTTTGTCTTGCTGTGTTTTGAGCCGTGCCTTTTGGCCTCGGCGATCTTTGCCGCATTACGGAGCGCACGGGAGGATGCTTTGCCTGATTTGGCGATGCCCACCATCCTGTTAGGATCACCTGTGTTGATCTTTGTTTCGCGTTTCTTAATGCTGCCGGTAATGATCTCTGCATTAATCTCTTCTTCGCATGCCTGAATGTCGTCCAGTTCTGTACAGGAGGATATGGCTGTTTTTACGGAACGAAGATAAGAAATCGCCATTTGATCCTCTTTGATGTACTCTTCGGCCACTTCCATCTTTCTTTTAGCTTTGCGGAATTGACGGTAATACTCCTGGGCATTTGCTGAAGGTGACAGTGACGGATCTAGCGGAATGGTAATGTCTGAAGGCGGATCTGCAAAGTAATTAGAACATGTTACATAACTCTCCTTGGGCTTTACCATATATCCATAGCTTAGGAGAAGATCTCCGTAAAGCTTGTATTTATCGCTGTTTTTAGCATCTTCCAGATCTGACAGGTGTATCTCATACTTGTGCATTACTTTCGACAGGGCGTTTCCGACTATCTGAAGAAGCCTGTGTTGTCTCATATCAAAGTTGATATTGCGTTCTTTGAGGTTATAGTATTCCTCTAAGCAATCGGATATGTTATCGAACTGCTTGATGTTCGGATATCCGGAATAGTTAAGAACAGAGAATTCACAAACATCGTTGTTGCTGTCCATATATAAATAAGCTTTGTAACTCCTGGTGCAGATATCAGTGAAGAAAGCGATGCACGTGCTGATAAGAGAAGACCTGGATGCATCATCAAGGTCTTTAATGCAATAGCGTTCATCTATATTACTCTGTATACATAATCCTCTGGCAATAATAGGGGACAGTCCAAGTACAGAATTAAGCAAAGCCTTTGTAACAGGTCTGTTGACCTCTTCGGGCAGGACCGGGAGGTTATTGTCCTGCAAAAGACTCAGACATTGCTGAGGTGTGTATTTATTCTGCTTTTGAGGATATTCATATATCCTTGCGGGCATAACCTCTCTTACGCGGCTTACAGAAAAATCAACATGAACCGCGGAGTCAAGGATCTTTCCTGATTCATTAACGAGGATCACATTTGCAAATCTGCCCATCAATTCGACGATAAGGCGGAATGATCTGCTGTCGTGCAATTCGTCGGTGTTGGTCAGAGAGAATTCGATCAGTCTCTCATATCCCGGATTTGAGATTTTAACTATTTTGGATCCTGAAATATACTTCCTCAGAAGCATGCAAAAGGAAGGGGGCATCTGAGGATTTTCTCTAACATTCTCCGTTAGATTAATGTGAGGCTCTGACGGAAGGATGGATATCAAGAGCTTTTTTACCCCGGAATAGCCTCTTATATGTAGAATGAGAGTGTGCTTGTCAGGTTGAAAGATCTTGTCTATACGACATCCGGAGAGAGTATCATTCAGCTCGTCAGCGAGAAGCTGAAGCATTATTCCGTCAATAGCCAATTCAGTTCACTTCCCGGGAATCAGATGATCTTTTGCGGGATCCCAATGAATAGATCATAGCGATCAGCCAGATGCAGGCTGCAACAATGATCTCGACTCCGACAATAACAAAGAATACTTCAAATGAATTCCATGATATGAGTAAGTCTAAACCTATAAGGACTGCGGTAACAATGATTACCATAACAGGTACAAAAGCCCTTGTTTTCGTGAAAGCATGCCAGTAATCACCGAACCCGACTTCAACTTCTTCCTTGCGGTTTGTGCTTTTTTTAGTTGAAGACTTCCCGGATGAAGAATTCCGGGAAGTCGTTGTGGTTTTCTTTCTGGTGTTTGTTTTTTTTGCCTGAGCCATTTATTATCCGAGATTCTCTTTTGCTTTGAGCAGAGCCTGAATCTTCTCTGTCGGATTGATGAGATTTGACAGTGAAGCATCATGATTGATCGCATCGATAAGGAGGGCTACAAATTTTGCCATGTTTACATCAGCAAACCAAGGAGCCTGCAGAAGTTCGGGACGTCTGTAGATAAGGTTTGTAGCAAATACCTTGCTGATAATGCCTTCGTTATATGCTTTATCGAATCTGTCTATGCCTTCGGTGAAGAGACCGAAAGTAACTGCACAGTAAACATTGCGTGCACCGCGGTCTTTCATTGCTCTTGCAATATCGAGCATTGAATCACCTGACGAGATCATATCATCAACGATGAGAATATCCATGCCTTCAACTGAATCACCAAGGAATTCGTGGGCGATGATAGGATTGCGGCCGTTAACAACTGTTGTATAATCTCTTCTCTTGTAGAATGTTCCGAGAGGGACTCCGAGGATTGAAGCAAAATACATTGCTCTCGGGATACCGCCTTCATCAGGGGATACGACCATGAACTTGCCCTTGGAGAAGCTAAGATCGGGGATCTGCTTATACATTTCCTTGATGATCTGATATGTCGGATTAAGGCTCTCGAATCCTGACAGAGGGATAGCATTTGCAACACGCTCGTCATGAGCATCGAATGTAATGATGTTTGCAACGCCAAGATTATAGAGTTCTTCCAAAGCGAAAGCACAGTCGAGTGATTCTCTTGAGTTTCTCTTGTGCTGACGGCTCTCATAGAGGAAAGGCATGATAACATTGATCCTTCTGGACTTGCCGGAGCAGGCAAGGATTACTCGCTTCAAGTCCTGATAGTGATCATCAGGGCTCATCCTGTTCTCCTGACCAAACATTCTGTATGTGCATGAACAGTTCATTACATCGCTTACAATGTAAAGGTCATGGCCTCTGACTGTGTTTTTAATAACAGCTTTGCCTTCACCTGATGAGAATCTGGCATTTTCCACATCGATACGGTAATCTTCACGATAAAAACCGGGATATCTTGATACAAATTCTTCTTCCTGATACTCGGAACGTCTCTTATTAAGGTAATAATTGACTTTTTCTGTGAATTCAGTACTTCCCTTAAGAGCAATAAGACCAATGGGGCCTACCGGATCCATCGGATTCTCTCCATATTGGTTATAACGTGAATAAGATTTCTCATCTGCTGCAGTCATGTCGATACCTTGCCTTTCTTAATTAATCATTCGTTGAATTCATCAAATATCTCGCCAATCCTCAATTGCTTCACGAACTCGGAAAGTCTGGAAGTGGAATTGATCAGGTCATATACTGATTCATCAACGTTTAGTCCGTCTATAATCCTTGCAACATAGGGAACCATATCTGCATCGTAGTACCATTCGCGGCTTAAAACATCGTCATCGCGGTAAATCAAATTGGTACATACTACTGCCTTGATAACACCTTCTGCATATGCTTCATCAAATCTCTTTGTTCCTTCGGTAAAGAGGCCGAAAGGGGAGATGCAGTATATGTCTTTGGCGCCAAGACTCTTAAGTTTGTTGGCTGTTCTCAGCATTGTGCTTCCGGAATTGATCATATCATCGATAAGAATGATATCCTTTCCGGTTATATCATCACCGAGGAAGCGGTAGCTCTTTATGGGATGTTCGCCGTCAACCTTGCATGAATAATCGCGGTCTCTGTAAAAAATACCCAACGGGAGAGAGAGCGCCGAAGAATAACTGATGGCTCGTGACACACCCATCTCGTCAGGGCTGACGACAACAGTGCTTTCCTTGTCGATCTTAAGTGAGCCGAAGTTGCTCAGAAGCGTTGTGGTAAGTTTGTACTGTGATTTAGGCATCTCGATACCCATGAGAGGAACGGAATTCTGTATTCTCTCATCATGGGGATCAAAGCAGATAAAGTTGGATACGCCGAGATCATAAAGCTGTCTGAGCATTGCTGCACAGTCAAGAGAAGCTCTGAGATTCTGTCTTGTCTCAGTACGCCCTTCATATACAAAAGGCATGATGACGTTGATCCTTCTTGCTTTGCCGACACAGGTTGATACGATCCTGAGCAGATCCCTGTAATGATCATCCGGTGACATGATGTGCTCTCCGTCGAGCAGCTTAATACGGATGTTAGGGGATACGCAGTCAGTAATAATGAAGACGTCATGGCCTCGTACACTCTCGCTCATGACCATTTTGCCTTCACCTGTCTGAAAACGGACAAGATCGGTGTCGATAATATAATCAGATCTCAAATAGCCGGGACGGTTTACATAAGGGGAAACGTTGTTATCAAACCTTATATGACGTTTTTCTGAAAGGATCCTGCTGACATTTTTGACGAATTCTTTGTTAGCAGTGTGGCCGATAATGCCGATTGGACCTATAGGTTCGAGCTTGATACCACTATATGAAGAAGTCATAAGTTACCCCTCTGAATTTTCTAATATAAGTATTATTCAAAAGAAATATTTATTCAATGTCAATTTGTACGAATAAGACGGACCGGGGGGGCTTTAATTTTGTTTTAGAAAACAAACTCGGTAATTGAATCGCATAACTCCTTAATTCCCAGTTTTTTCTCCGAAGAAACAGTAAAAACGTTGGCATCTTCATAAAAATCAAGATATTCGGCCATTTTAGCTACCTGTTTTGAGGCTGCGAACTTTGATAATTTGTCACATTTTGTGAATACGAGAAAAAAAGGTATCGAAGAAGCATTAAGGAATTCTATCATTGCTTTGTCCTTTACAGACGGTTCATGACGAATATCTATAAGGTGGAGCACAAGAGAGATCTTTCTGCCGCTTCTGAAATAGTCATCACAGAGTTTTGAAAAACGTGCCTGAACTTCTTTGGAAGCCTTGGCATATCCATAACCCGGGAGATCCGCGAAGATCAACTTCCCGTCTGTCTCGAAATAAATGACTTCGCGTGTTTTTCCGGGAGAAGCCGATACTCTTGCCAGTTTTTTGTTGTCTGCAATGGCATTGATCAGAGAAGATTTGCCGACATTTGATTTCCCTGACAGGACGATTTCAGGGAGATCTGTATTCGGGCACTGGGCTATAGTAGCTGCAACTTTAAGAAACTTTGTTTTTCTGTAATTGATATCCATTCTCTCATTATAACAAAAATTACAAATTGTATTTATTTCGTATTAAATCGTATCTTTTTCTGCCTGTACGGGTGATATGCTCATTAAATGAACAGTAAAAGAAAGATTATAGTGGATAGAATATTTGCCAGGCCTGTCGTGTTAACGGCGGGAATTATGTATTTGGTCCTGTCGCTGACGTATTTGACATGCAGCTATATTCCTTTTGTGATCTTTTCTTTGTTATTCATTATTGCGGTGTTCAGAATTCCTGAATTGCGAGAACATTTAGTATTTGCCGCGTGTCTGATATTTCTTACAGCATTCTGCAGTTGTGGAATCGTGACATCTTTGTCAGCGGATGTTAAGACGGGTCATATTTCGGAGCAGGCTGTTGTTACCGCGGTTGAAGACAGATTGTCAGGAGATTGCAGACTTTATGTGAGGAGACAAAACGGCGCATGCTCGGTTATATATGGTGACAGGTCTATATCGTTTGCTCCAGGAAGCATCATCAATGTTGACGGCCGGTCGGTATTGCCAGATACACCTACAAATCCCGGGGAGTTTGATCAGCGTGACAATTTGCGAAGGAAAGGTATAACCAGCATTATCATTGCTGATGCAATCATTTGTGATTCGAGTGAATACAATAATTTCTTTTTTGCGCTGAAAAAAAGGATATTCCGTATAGTTGCTTCTGGGATGGGCATAGATGAACAGATGGTATTTGCCGCTGTCTGTCTGGGTGATACATCTCTTCTGTCAAATGATATGCGGAACAGATTTGCTCTGGCGGGATGTTCTCATCTGATAGCTGTATCAGGGACACATTTTGCGGGATTTATGGTGTTCTTTACTTTCGCATCTGACCGGTTCATCAGTAAAAAAAGCAAGAGTGCACTGGCGGTCAAGCTGATCCTTGCGGGCCTTTATATCTTTTTCGGACTGATGACCGGATTTGGCGATTCTGTCACAAGAGCTTGCTTTATGTGCATCTGTCTTATATTTGTCAGGGACAGACTCTCGGGAATGTGTGTGTCTGCAGTTATTATGATGATGGCTGACCCGTTTTCTGTTATGTCCATGGGGTTTGGCATGAGCATGGGGGCAACGGCGGGAATACTGCTATTTGCACCGGTCCTTAAGAAAAAGATCCCTGAATTTGCTGCTGTTGCATTATCTGCTCATATCGGTCTTCTTCCTTTCTATTCAATGGCATCTGTCAGACTTTCGGCTGTAAATCTTATCTGTCAGGCAGTAGGTGGTCTGATCGTAAGTCTGATCTGCGTTTTCTTTGTTCCTACATTGATCCTATGCCTTATATTTGGCTGCGAAATGAGCATTGTCCTTGAAATACTATTTGAGGGCCTGGAATTCATGGTCGGATACTGTTCAGAATTATCTTTTCTGTCAGTGAATTGCGGAACTGTCAATTCATTGCTGTTTATAGGCGTTTTTGCGTTTCTAATCGTACTCTTTATGCCTGATTCACAGCTGAGAAGGGTAATCCTGCTTCCTTCATTTTTGGCAGGAAGCATTTGCTTTGGGATTATTTTATACAGTTATTTATTTGAACCGGCTCTGACCGTGGTGTTTATTGATGTGGGCCAGGGTGACTGCTGCCTTATACGTTCTCCTTCTTATACTGTTCTGATCGATGGGGGAGAATATGCAAAAGGAAGTGTCGTATCTGATGTTCTTGACTGGTATGGAGTGAATAAGATCGATGTTGCTTTCGTGTCGCATTGGGACAGTGATCATTGCGGAGGAATTAAATATCTGTATGATGAAGGCAGGATCAGGTCTGTGATCGCACCGTGCTTAAGCGATCCTGAAGATACTGAACTTACAATAAACAGCGTAAGTACCGTTCAAGAAGGAAACGAGATAGTGTTTGAAGACGGCCTGAGCATATATGTTTTGTCTCCGGATGGTTCTGTGGAAGATGAGAACGAGGATTCTCTTGTACTTGAAGTGAGATATAATGATATGAATATGCTGTTTACAGGGGATATTGGAACAGATACGGAGATAAGACTTGTTCGTGAAGGCGTCTTATCCCGCTGTGATATTCTCAAGGTTGCGCATCACGGCAGTGAGTCATCGACCGGAAATGAATTTCTTTGGGAAGTGAAGCCGTCTGTTGCCGTAATCTCTTGCGGAAGGCATAATAATTACGGGCATCCGGCTCAAAGCACGCTGGAAAGGCTCATGGAAGAAGGAATAGAAGTCAGGAGGACGGATATTGAGGGAGCGATCGAGTTTGTGTTTGAAAAATGATCGACTTATTAGTATCCTTAACGTATGAAAAAAGCAACTTTATTATTATTACTATCTTTTTTGATTGTTTTTTCGGGCTGCACAGTTACTGAAGAAACAGAATCTGTGCCGGAAAATACAGAATTATCTGAGACAACTGCTGAACCGGCGGTTCAGACAGAGACATCAGCTCCGGAAACGGTTGCAACGGCGGCAACTACGGTTGACGAGTATGCCGGTATCATCGATGTCAATCCGCCTGTGGTACTGTCTGCTTACAGCACCGTGAGACTTGATGTCGGTGAGGTTTTCGATGCGAACGATTATATCAGCTATATCGATGATTATGACAGAGTTCCTGTCCTGTCCATTGAAAGCCCTGTAGATACAACTGTTCCGGGCACATATGAGACGGCTTTGATCGTTACGGACAGATCAGGCAATTCTGTCCGCAAACCGCTTACTGTAAAGATTATCGGATCAGGAAGTGATGCCAATACTCCCACACCTTCCGGAAATACTCCGACCCCCACGCCTACGCCTGCGCCGTCAACTATCAGTTTTGCCGATTTTATATCGGATTATTCCGGTGATAACGTTGAATTCGGTATTGATGTTTCCAAATGGCAGGGTGATGTCGATTATGTCAAGGTCAAGAACGCTGGCTGCAGTTTTGTCATCATACGTGCAGGTGTTTATTATCAGGGAGAATTCAATTTTGATTCAAAGTACGAGCAGAACCTGAGAAATGCCAAGGCAGCCGGTCTTAAGGTTGGTTTATATTACTTTACTCCGGTTACAAGCGAAGAGGTGTTAAGAGAATGCGTAGACCGGATATGTGAATCCCTGAATGGTGAGGAACTTGATTTCCCCATAGCTTACGATATGGAGACCTGGTCAAGATTTCAGCAGTACAGAATGAATCTTCAGGATCTTAACGGCTTGTTCTATGCTTTCTGCGAACAGGCTGAGAGTCACGGTTATTCGGGTATGCTCTATAACAGTAAGAACAAGCTGGAGACAGTGTGGGATGCAAATGATCACCCCGTCTGGCTTGCTCATTATACTAGTCAGACCAGTTACGAAGGTGATTATATCCTTTGGCAGGTTAATAACATCGGCCGTATTCCAGGAATTAACGGGGATGTCGATCTCAATATCCTATATACTGACCGCTACAATCCTGATTAAGGCTGTGATTAATCTATGGCAGGAAAGTATCTTAACGGAAATGAGTTCATGAATATGATCAACAAGAATGCGGACGATCTGCATCTTGTTCTTCTGTTTGGGAACGAAGATTTCTATATAGATAATTGTGTAAAAGCCATAAAGAAGTCTTTTATCGCACCCGGAGGTGATGACATGGATCTGAATGTCATTGCCAAGGACGCAAAATGTGATTTTGACACTCTTAGAGAATACGTGGAGATGCCTCCGTGGCTGAGTTCAAGACGTGTTATTATCTGCAGGAGCAGCAATATATATAATTGTGATTTCGATAAGGCTGAAGAAGACTTCTTGAAGTCTGTTCCTGACAGCTGTGTTCTTGTTTTTGTGTTCGATAAAGCAGATAAGAACCGTAAGTTCACAAAGGCTGTCGTAAAATATGGGATAGCTGCAGAGATCAATTATTTCCCTGATTCCGAATTGATCAAGATAGCAAAAGACAGCTTGAGGAAGAGTAATATTTCTTTGAGTGATGAGACAGCTGGCTCCCTGGTCTCAAGGTGTGATTCGCAGATGAGACAGATATCCTCAGAAATTGAGATAATCAGGCTTTACTGTAAGGAAACAGGCAAAGATACAGTCGTTTTTGAAGATCTGGAGAATATTTGCCCGCCCGATCTTCATGCGAGTGTTTTTGCGATTACGGACTGCTTCGGTACCGGAAAGTGTGACCAAGCCCTTAATACACTTAATTCTCTTATATTGCGTAAGGAACCTGTTGCAAAACTGAGAGCTACACTTGTAACCCACCTCAAAAGACTTATAATCGCAAAAGATATTAACAATAAGCAGGAAATCATGTCCAAAATGAAATTTGCGCCATATTATGCAGATAATCTCTTAAAGCAGGCTTCCCGTTTTACCATGGATCAGTTGATCAAGCTCTATTTTGAGGCTATCAAGACTGAATCTGACTTTAAACACGGCCTGATCGATGAGAGGATCTCACTTGAGACATTGATCGTTAAGGCAGCAATTAAATAATTGACTGTTTTTTTTCAGTGAATTACAATTATTTAGTTATTATTTATTATGGAGGAATGCAATTTATGTCCAAAATTGCGATGACCACACCATTGGTCGAGATGGATGGGGATGAGATGACAAGGATCATCTGGCAGCAGATCAAAGATATCTGTATTCTGCCGTTTGTTGATCTTAAGACTGAGTACTTTGATCTCGGACTTGTTAACAGAGATAAGACCTCTGATCAGGTTACAAAGGATTCTGCAAACAGAACAAAGGAGTTGGGAGTAGCAGTAAAATGCGCTACTATCACTCCTAATGCCCAGAGAATGACTGAGTATAATCTCAAGGAAATGTGGAAGAGTCCTAACGGGACTATAAGAGCTATGCTCGACGGTACTGTGTTCAGAGCACCCATTATGGTAAAGGGTATCAGTCCTTTCGTATCATGCTGGAAAAAGCCGATCACCATTGCAAGACACGCATATGGAGACGTATACAGAGACACGGAATACAGAGTTGATGAGGCTGCAAAGGCAGAACTGCTTATTACATACAAAGACGGAAGATCAGAAAAGCAGACTATATTCGAGTTTTCAGAACCCGGAATCGTTGAAGGCCTTTATAATACGGATAAGTCAATATCTGCTTTTGCAAGATCGTGCTTCAATTATGCACTTGATGTTAAGCAGTCACTTTGGTTTGCAACCAAAGATACGATCTCCAAGACATATGACCATAGATTTAAGGATATCTTCCAGGAAATCTATGATGCAGAGTACAAGAGCAGATTTGAAGAAGCAGGAATTGAGTATTTCTACACTCTTATCGATGATGCGGTAGCACGTGTAATGAGATCTGAAGGCGGATTTGTATGGGCTCTGAAGAACTATGACGGTGATGTTATGAGCGATATGCTTGCTTCTGCATGCGGTTCGCTTGCAATGATGACATCTGTTCTTGTTTCACCTGACGGTAAATACGAATACGAGGCTGCTCACGGTACTGTTACAAGACATTACTACAGATATCTGAAGGGTGAGGCAACATCAACAAATCCGATGGCTACTTTATTTGCCTGGACGGGAGCACTTCGTAAGAGAGCTCAGCTTGACGGATTGAATGACCTGGAAGATTTTGCAAACAGGGTTGAGAAAGCTTCTATCGATACTATCGAGAGCGGCATAATCACCGGAGATCTTAATAATCTTCTTGATCATCCCGACAAAAAAGTCGTTACAACAGAAGAATTCCTTAAAGCAGTTGCAGCTGCATTATAATCACATATTGGAGGCTAAAACAAATGAGTTATTATAAGACATGGATGGACAGATCCGAGAATGCGGTAAATCAGCAGGTTTATGTTCAATATATCAATCTTTATTATGCTATGGAGAAGAAAGCATATGAGAAGATCCTGGCAGCATATCCTGATAATTCTGAGCTTCTCAACGGTAAAGCTGCTTCTATGGCATCAGCCCTTGGGTTTAACAAGGATTCTATGGATATTTTCCTTGGTTTCCTTGACGGTATCAAATCTTCCCTCAAGAATGGGGATGATCTTGATCTCGAGAGTGTTGATGACGATACTGATATCAGTCTTGATATCGATTACGAGAAGCTTTATTACAACATGAGAGATGCAAAGGCACAGTGGCTGTTCAAACTTCCTGCATGGAAGAGCATTCTGTCACAGGCTCAGATGGCTGAGATAACACGTGAATACCGTGAAGCGAATATCGCCCATGCTACTAATATCGGAAGAAATGATCCCTGTCCCTGCGGATCAGGCAAGAAATATAAGAAGTGTTGCGGGAAAAACATATAATCTGTGCGTAATATTCTAAAATCCAGATGGTTTATAGTATCTGTCATTGCTTTGGTCATTATTGCTGTGATAGTGATCGGGGCATTGCCGGGCAGTCCTCTAAACTTCCATAAACTGTCAGGAGGGGCATCCAGGACAGTTACTCCTGTCAGAGATTTTATCAATGACTCTGTTGATTCTTTTAATGATTTTTATTCCGCAGTATTTGACGGTATAGCGATCAGACAGGAAAATGAACAGCTTAGAGCCGAGATTGCCGAACTCCAGTATCGTCTCAGGCAGAATGAAGAAGCTGCGATCCGATATGAAGAGTTGAAGGATGCTTTTCACATTAAAGACATCTTCAGTGATTTTGACGTGTTTGGTGCAAAAGTCATATCAGGTGCCGCTGACGAATGGTTTTCTTCTATCAGGGCTGATATGGGTACGGACTCAGGCCTCGAAATGCATGAAGGAATGTCTTATGTAGTAGTTGATGTGCATATGAACCTTGTCGGCAGGGTCATTGAAGTGTCTGAAGAGGAGAGTACTATACTGCCGATCCTTCATGAAGGATTTTCTGTAACCTGCAAAGTTAATGAAGTTAATGGTGCAACATTCCTTCTTACCGGAGATTCTTCTCTTAAAAGAAACAATCTGTGTAAGATAACCGGCATAGATCCCGAGAATATCCCTGCAGCCGGAACAGAGATTGTAACTTCAGGTGAGGGAGGAGTGTTCCCTGAGGGCATCCCTATTGGAAGGATCATCTCAGTTGATGCTTCCAATCCGCTGAGTGTTACGGCAACGATTGAACCTTATTCCGGAATCGAGGATCTTCAGGATGTTTTCATTCTTGTTCCGACAGTTGAACAAGAGGCAGATGTGGAAGGAGAGAGCGTTGAAGATTGACAGCATTCCTTTCAGGAAGATAATAGTTTATCTGATATATGTTCTGTTGATCCCTTCCATTCAGGTGATCATAATGCCCAAACTGTCGATCTTTGGGCAGATTGCAGATCTTATGCTTGTATTTGTTGTTCTTTCAGGTTTTATGTTTGGATTTTATGACGGTATCATTGTCGGACTGATAGTCGGTTTTATAAGGGATCTTCTGGCATCTCCCATTATCCCCGGACCTGACAATACATTATCCATATCTATCGGGCTTGGAATTCTCGTGCTTTTTTTTGCCGGTGTATATGGCTCTGTTTTCTTTGAAGGCAGGACAAACCGCAACTTTGCACTTGCACTCCTTGCAGTATTGACCTTCTCGATTATTTATAAATTGGTCGGGAATCTTACGATTTATGTATGGGAATCCTTCATAGCTTCAATGGATACGGAAGTGGATCTTGCCCTGGTGCTCAGAGATTCGGTATTGGTGTCAACAATACTTAATTGCCTGGCGGCTGTCCCTATGTATTTTCTGCTCAGATATCTGGGTCCTGTACGCTGGAGCCCAAAGAATAAAGAGAAGAACAAAGAATTGACTTACGGAGATAGCGGAAAATGGCTGACGATCTGAATAACAGCAATTTCGGTGCATTTGATGCGAACCGAGATGAGAAGTCCGAACGTGGAAAAGGCGGTCTTATCGGGCTTGTCTTGGGTGTTCTGTCAAACCGTTATTTTGATCTCGGTCTGATATTTGCCGTCTTTGGTGTGATCATCTTTGTAATGACGATGAAGCTGCAGTTTTCTGATTATCAGAATACGATTTCGGTTGCTTCCAAGGGCGTATCAAGGCAGATGACCGTTAATGCGCCGAGGGGAGAGATATATGACCGTAATGGCGTGCTTCTTGCTTCCAATACATCGTATAATGTCATATACATAACAAATGCCGGTCTCGATGATACTGCGCTTAACAGTGAATGCCTTGAACTCAGTTATCTGTTTGAGGACTATAACTGTACGACTGTATCCAGCCTGGATGAATATCTTAAAGTAACTTTGGGAGACAAGACCCAATATGAATTCCTCAAAGAGGAGGAAGACATCAAACTATGGCAGACTGATAGTAATCTGTTTGCTTTAGAGGATTTTGCGGAAGGTATCATAGTTACTTATTCTGACAGATATGTTAAGACTGATCCCGAAGTGTTCTTCCTGTATCTTAGACGTCTGTTCGATGTCGATACATCGTACTCTGTTGAAGAAGCCTACAGGATAATACGTATGAGATATCAGATCTTCAAAGATAACTGGATGTTCCAGAAGGGAACACCGGTACAGATCGCGTCAGACTGTCCTGATGCATTGATATCTCTCGTAAATGAGCAGAACTATCATTACATCGGCATAGTCACAGGAAAAGAGTATGCCAGGACATACTCTCCCTGGGCTCTTTATGCTTGTCATGTATTAGGATATGTTGGCCAGATATCACAGGAGTCTTATGCACAGCTTCAGGATTTCGGTTATACAAGTACTGATATTGTCGGGAAAGCCGGCGTTGAAGCTCAGATGGAACGCTATCTGCATGGCAACAGCGGCATTTCCGCATACAATATTTGGACGCCTGACGGAGTGGACGGTGTATTCTTCCCATCTGAATACGGGGTTCCTGCAACTCCGGGCGCTACGGTAACTCTTACCATCGATTCAAGACTGCAGCAAGTTGGTATAGATGCGCTTAAGAGTTATATTGCAGAGGCTCAGGCAGAAGAGGCCCGACATCCCAAGGGATATAAGACGGCGAGTTCCGGGGCATTTGTTATGATGAAAGTTGATACGGGTGCCGTACTTGCCATGGGCTCTTATCCGAATTTCGATCCCAATGACTTTGTGCTCGCAAATTATGATGATCCTCAGGCAAAGGAGCAGGTTAAGTATTATCTTGGAATAGATGAATATGAGGATATAACAGCCGCTGATCTTCCTCTCTGGAACCGTGCCATAATGTCAATGTATGCACCGGGTTCCACTTTTAAACCTATCACGGCATTAGCTGCTCTTGAGGAGAGACAGATAACCCCCGGCAACACATGGCTTCGATGCGAAAGCCCTATTGATATCGGCGGATGGATATTCAGATGCCTTGAGTATCCTTATACCGGTCATGGAGCCCTTACTCTTGACAGTGCGATGGCAACTTCGTGCAATATCTATTTTATGAGACTCGGAGTTAAGACGGGAATCGATTATATTTCCCGTATGGCTCTTAAATTCGGCCTCGGAGTTAAGAGCGGGATCGATATTCCCGGAGAGATCTCCGGTGTTGTGGCAAGCCGCGAGACAAAAAGGCTCCTGCATGAATCGGAGTATGACAGGACATGGTTCCCTGCCAATACTGCACAGTCTTCAATCGGTCAGTTCGATAACTGTTTTACGATCCTTCAGCTTTGCAGATATGCTGCTGCGCTCGCTACCAATAAGCTGGTTACGCCGTATGTTATAGATAATGTCGTCGCATCAGACGGTTCAATACTTTACAGGGGGGGAGCCGAACCGGTTGATACAGGCATATCAGAGGAGAATATTAACGCAGTCAGACATGCCATGAGATGCGTTGTTACAGGTGCGTCGAGATGGAAAGGAACGGCACAGAATCAGTTTGCAAATTTCCCTATCCAGGTAGTCTGCAAGACAGGAACCGCTGAGACGGGATATGAAGAAATACGTAAGGAATATTCAAACGGTCTTTTTATCTGCTATGCTCCAAAGGACAATCCTGAAGTAGCTGTAGCACTTGTTGTTGAGAAAGGCGAGTGGGGTGCTTCGACTGTTATTATTGCCCAAAAACTTCTTGCTGCATATTTTAATACAGATGTGGATACGTTATCTCCTGTTGTTCAGTCTTATCCGGTAAACGGCGATGTTTTGGATTCGATCACGCCGACTGCAGGGTGAAATCGATAAAATCAGTCAAAAATACATTTTTTCTAAAATTTTTCGGCAAATTAAACAAATTGAATGTTAAAATTTAACTGTTAAAATAGTAATGTGACTAATTTTGGGAGGCAAGCATGAAAATAGTCCTGATGGCAGATAACCGCAAGACTGACCTTTTGGTCAATTTCTGCATTGCATATAAGCATTTGCTCAGCAAACATCAGCTGATTGCTGCATATAATACTGCCAAATTGCTTAAGGACTCCGTTGATCTTGATATCTCAGGACTGTCTATCGATTATGAGAGCGGAACGGAACAGTTGGCTTCCAGAGCTGAATTTGATGAGATAGATGCAGTTATCTATCTACGGGACGGCAGGCTTGGCTTTACTCCCAAGAACAGTGAGTTGCTTGATGTCTGTGATATCAACAATATTCCATATTCCACAAACATTGCAACTGCTGAGATGCTTATACTTGCTATTGATCGCGGCGATCTTGATTACCGCTCATGGAATAAGAAGGAGAAATCCTGATCTGACATGAGGATTGACACTTTACCTTTCGGACCTTTGTCTTCGAACATGTATGTGATCGAAGCACACGGGTCTTTTTTTATTGTAGATCCGTCAGTATCGCCTGAGATTTGTCTTAGAGCGGTTTCTGATCTTGATTTGACAAGGGTTGAGGCGGTTTTTATCACTCATGCACATTTTGATCATGTTTACTGTGTCGAGGAGTGGCAGAATGTCTGTAAATGCAGATTCTATATGTGTGATACAGAACAAAGGATTTTAAGTGACAGCACCATGAACTGTTCAGAGATGATCGGTAAGCCGATGAGTTTTAAAGCTGATACCACTGATGTTTCAGCAATCCCGGGCAGTTTTTCCGGCCTTGTTATTTCTGTCATTCACACTCCCGGACATACGTCAGGTTCTGTTTGCTACAGATTCATTGGAGACGGTGATGACTGTCTCTTCACGGGAGACACGGTTTTTGCAGGATCTGCTGGCAGGACGGACTTTCCTACCGGAAATGTAAGTGAACTCATGAATTCAATAGGTATCATCGGTAAACTTAATGAATCGGTACGTCTGTATCCCGGACACGGACCTGAAACTGATGTTGCTGCTGAGCTAAGATCCAATCCATACTTTTTTTAATAATAAAAGTGTGCTATATTTCTAGTTTGTGAAATATTATTCGCTAGTCCAAGTCTTGGGAGGATATTTGTATGAGTGATTTGAAGGAATCCCTGCTTTCACTTAAAGAAGAATTTGACAGTGCACTGTCTAAAGTTACTGATTCTGAAGCAGCTGAACAGCTGCGAGTTGCATTTTTGGGTAAGAAAGGAAGTCTTACTCAGATCCTGAGGGGGATGGGGCAGTTATCATCTGAAGAAAGACCTCAGGTAGGTAAAGTGGCTAACGAAGTCAGAACTCATATGGAAGACTATCTTACTTCGAAGATTACTGAGATCAAGGATATGGAGAAGTCTTTGAGGCTCAGAAGAGAAGTGATCGATGTTACGATCCCGTCGAAATATGAAGGTGCAGGATCCAGACATCCTTTGAATATGGCGATCAATGAGATCTGTGACATCTTCCTCGGTCTTGGATACAGCATCGGTGAAGGACCTGAAGTGGAATATGACAAGTATAATTTCGAACTTCTCAGGATCCCCGAAGGACATCCCTCAAGAGATACTCAGGATACATTCTATATTACGGACAGCATTTTGCTCAGAACCCAGACTTCCGGTCTTCAGATAAGGACGATGGAGAAGTGCAAGCCGCCGCTCAAGGTAATCTGTCCCGGAAAAGTATACAGATCCGATGCTCTTGACAGCACGCATTCTCCTGTATTCCATCAGATCGAGGGTCTTGTTGTCGATAAGGGTGTAACTATGGGTGATCTCGTTGGATCCCTTCAGCTTTTTGCAAAGAAACTCTTTGGCGAGGATACCAAGATAAGATTGAGACCGCACCATTTCCCGTTTACTGAGCCTTCAGTAGAAGTTGACCTGACTTGCTGGTCATGCGGTGGTAAGGGCTGCCGTGTCTGTAAAGGAGAAGGCTGGATCGAAGTGCTTGGTGCCGGAATGGTCCATCCTGAAGTGCTTGAGAACTGCGGCATAGATTCCGAAGAATACAGCGGATTTGCTTTCGGTATCGGTGTTGAGAGAACAGCGATGGGCAGATATGGAATCGATGATATCCGTCTGCTCTATGAGAACGATGTCAGATTCCTGAAGCAGTTTAAGTGATTACGGAGGATATTTAGTTATGAAAGCACCGATTATTTGGTTGAAGGATTTTACAGATATAGATGTGGATGTCAAGACACTTGCAGATGCAATGACGATCTCCGGTTCGAAAGTTGAGACGATCATCACATCCGGAGAAGATATTTCTGATGTTTACACGGGAAAGATTACTGATATAAAGGATCATCCGGACTCTGACCATCTGCACATTGTTACTGTTGACATGGGACGGGATGATCTCGGACATGATCTTCAGATCGTATGCGGAGCTCCCAATGTATATGTCGGCATGATCTGCCCTGTAGCTGTCATTGGAGCAAAACTCCCCGGCGGATCGATAAAGAAGGGAAAGCTCAGAGGCGTAGACAGCTATGGAATGTGCTGTTCGATCGACGAACTCGGTGTTCCTGCAGAAGGGCACGAGGGAGCTGATGAATACGGCCTTTGGAATATGCCTAAAGACACTCCTCTCGGAGTTGATATCAAAGAGATCCTCGGTCTTGGAGATTCAACTATCGATTTTGAGATAACACCGAACAGGCCTGATTGTTTTTCTATCGAAGGGCTTGGCAGGGAAGCTGCAGTTACAATGGGGAAGGAGTTCAGACCTGTTAATCCTGTTATCAAGCAGGAGGGAAGCCTTGTAACTGAAGATGTTGTTAAGATCGATATCATGAACCCTGATCTTTGCTACCGCTACTGCGGCAGGCTTGTAGAGGATGTAAAAATCGGTCCGTCACCTGCATGGATGGCTGAAAGACTTACACGGGCAGGAATGAGACCTATCAACAATATCGTTGATATTACAAATTATGTCTGCCTTGAGATGGGGCAGCCTATGCATGCTTTTGACCTGAATTATCTTGCGGGAAAACATATCATCGTAAGAACTGCGAAAGACGGAGAAGTGATCACAACTCTTGACGGAACAGAACACAAATTGGATTCATCCAACCTTGTTATTGCAGACGAACAGAAAGCCTGTGCAATAGCTGGAGTTATGGGCGGCGAGAATTCCGAGGTTCTTCCTGAGACAACTACGATCTTGTTTGAATCTGCTATGTTTAATCCTGTATCTGTCCGTAAGACTGCACTTAATAACGGCTTGAGGACAGAAGCTTCTGCAAGATACGAGAAAAATCTTGATCCCGAGAATACCCTCCGTGCCCTCGACCGCGCATGTGAACTTGTGGAAATGCTCGGTTGCGGCAAGGTGTCCAAGGGAGTTGTTGATAATTATCCTACAAAAAGGGTAATGAATCACATTCCTTTCAGACCAGCAAAGATCAATGCATTCCTTGGGATCAATGCAGAAGAATCATTCATGAAGGATGTTTTATCTAAACTGGAATGCTCTTTTATCGTTGAAGACGGTCAGGAAATGATCGTTCCTCCCACTTTCAGACCTGACCTTGAGGCTGAAGCTGATATAGCTGAGGAGGTAGCAAGGTTCTACGGATATAACAACATCGAACCATCCCTTCTCTCAGGTAAAGAAACAACGCTCGGTGGAAGGACGTATTCTCAGAATATCGTCGAAAAGATATGCAACACACTTGTATCCAACGGATATTTTGAGGCAATTACATATTCTTTCGAATCGCCTTCTGAATTGGATAATCTTAATCTTCCGGCAGATTCCGTTCTTAGAAGACAGGTTAAGATAAGTAATCCTCTCGGTGATGATACATCTGTAATGAGAACATCAATGGTACCTTCAATGCTCAGGATAGCTTCACGCAATTCCAGCAGAGGCGTTCAGTCTGCAAAGGTGTTTGAATCAGCATTTGTATATCTTCCTAATGAAGATGTTAATACTCTCCCGGAAGAGAGAAGAATGCTGTCCGGATTTAATTATTCAAACTTTGTATCGAAGAGCAATGCTGATATTTTCTATGAGACAAGAGATGTTATCGAGGAACTCTTTAAGATCCTCGGCATCAGGTCTTATTCTTTCGAAGCATGCAGCACTGATCCCTCATATCATCCCGGCTGTACAGCTACTATCAGCGTAAACGGTAAAGAGTGCGGCCGTATTGGTATAATTCATCCTGATGTTGCATCTGCTTTTGAAGCTCCTGAGAAGATTTGTGTATTTGATATCGAAGTAATGCCTCTCGTTAAGGCATCTCATATCGATAGAACTTATAAGAGTATCCCCAAGTTCCCTGCGATACCGCGTGACCTGTATCTCCTTGTAAGTAAGGAGGTAAGTGTCGATAAGATACTTAAGACTGCAAAGTCGGCCGGCGGAAAGTATCTTGAAGACTGCGAATTCTTTAATGTTTACGAAGATGAGAAGCTTGGCAAAAATGTTAAGGCCGTTGCCATCTCTCTGACATTCAGGGCACCTGACAGGACTCTTGCCGATACAGATATAGCATCAGATATTGAACGGATCCTGGCAAAACTTGAAGAGAAGTGTGGGGCAAGATTGAGGTAAAAAAATAACAAGTTTTCCGATTTTCGTATTATTTCGGAGATTTTCAGAGATATTCCCCTTGTATTATTTCGGTAACGAATATGCAAGGGGGTATTTTTATGGGTTCAACTATTGAGACGGCGCTTATTTTTACTGTTGTTCTGCTTGTTTTGTCGATCCTTATAACTGGTCCGGAAGATATTTGTCTTGAATCTATGGATGATTGCAGAAACGGTATTCAGGAAGTCGGGTTTATGCTTCAGGATGAGAGAATCTCTTCTGTTGTAAAGATAGGTGATGTCAAAGTGTGTGATTGTTCTCCCGAGAGATTCTGCACTTATATTTCAGGACTGTCAGACTGTTACAGGATCGTATATGGCAGTATCAGTGATTCAGGAGAGGAGGGCTAAGATGCATAAATTGATAAAACTCAATAAATATGGAGCCAGTACGGTTTTTATCGCGATAATCCTTTCAGCACTTATCCTGGTTGAATGCACATATCTGACGTTTGTCTGGGATCTGGACAGAAGAATGGAGATTTCGAGGGCATTGAAGAATGAGGTAGAGACAATCCTTGCGGATTATGACAGGGAACTATATAGAACATATGGAATATATGCGTTTCATATTGAGGATGTAGATGATGTCGTTTTTAAGAAGGTTATGGAAGCTCATGGCAGCGCGGATGATGAAGGAATATCGGTTGATGGTTATGAGATCTTAGACAGGGAATCATTGCGCAAAGCGATATCTACATATTATGCCTACCGAACGGCGGGAATTGTTTTCCGTACTATGTTCGAGCAGTTATCGGGAGTGCTTGATAAAATAGATGAAAAGGGCCTGATCGGGAAGATAAGAAGTTTTACTTCAAGCGGAGCAGCAGAATATCTTTCCGAGATACTGTCTGACTCAGATACCATTAACGAGAAACTTGAAAGGTTCTCTTCTGAAATCGATGTTGATGAACTGCAGGAACTGATTCCGGGTCTGCAGTCAATTAAGGATCTTGTAAATGACAGTAATGACGATGTTACTTCATCAGGTATTTCTATTCGGCTGTCAGATCTGTCGTTTATAACTGAAGGATACAGTTTGCTTGAATCTCTTATTGATGATGGAAGCGGATTTGTCAGCGGGAGAAGTGATCATCTCATGTTGGCACATTTTGCAGCGTATAACTTTGACTGCATGATAGATAACGACTCTGACTGTTCAATTACAGGAGTCAGGTTCAGCGATATACATGACGGGGATTATCTTGATTCAGAATATATGATCACGGGTCTAGACGGCAGATTCGGGGCAATCAGCGTCAGTACGTTGATCTTTGAGACATTGCTTTGCAAGAATTTCCTTGATCAGTTCAGCGATCCGGCAAAAACGATGGCATATGAGACCGCGGCAATACTGGCAAGTACGCTTATCGCTGTTTTGTCAGAGGGAGCAATAGAGATACCGAATGAGATGATGAAGATGATACTCATAACCGTAGTTGCCGTATGTATGTCAATAAAACAACTAAATGAATGCCTGGAGGGTAAAAAGATACCTCTGATTACAGAGGATGGTATGGAATTGATGAAGGCCGGTTACAGGGATTTTCTTTTCCTTTATCTGTTCTGTGTGCCTGACATATATCTGCTCGACAGAATGCTGGAAGTCCTGACAAGGGATTACGGACAGATGTGTACCGGTATAAGTCTGAATACAAGTTACAGAGGTACAGATTATGATATTACGCAAAGATATGCATTATACGATTAGTGGCGAAAGTGGTCAGGTTGCGATAGAGACAGCTATTTCTTTTACTCTTACGCTGATCTTTATCTGTTCCATCATTAGCGTTATCGTATTTTACAGAACTGATATTCTCATGCAGAGGTCAGTGGAACAGGCTTGTGAAGAGATGAGCCTGCTTCCTCCTACGTCGATAGTTTATACAGATACGGTTAGTACCCTTGTAAATGCTTTTCCTGAAATCGATGCCGGGGACGAGAAAGGCAGCGAGATCGTTTCTAAGATTGCATCAGCTATAATAGGTATTGACAGTTTCTCGGGAAATACACTTGAGGAAATGATCCTTGAGGGCACTGCAGCCCATCTCATGGCCAATAATATCAGGACCGGATATATAGAACGCAATAATGGGTCTGATTTCTTTGTGCCGGATTCTATAGATGTTGATCTCAATATCCCTTCAGAACACCACATAATGGAAGTGGAGGTAACCTATGAGATATTGACGCTTGCCGGGAGGATACAGAGGAAGATTTACTCAACGATCCCGTTATATGGAGATTCAGATCTGCTTCTGAATCCTGATAAGAGTGCCGGGGAACCTGAAGATATATGGAGTAAGGACAATTTTACAAGAGGTGATTTCTTCCGGGAAGAGAATGATTCCAATCTCCCGAAGACATTTCCCGTAATTGATTCTTTTAATAACGGAATCTGTGAATCTGTCGTAAGTGTTGATCTTACAGCGCCTTCATACAGCAGTCCCTCAAAGATTGTTGAGAGGATTTCCGGTCAGATCGACGAGCTTGCCGCATTTAATGGGGCCGATGTAATGATCTCCGGATCAAGATATTGTGTGTCAGACAAGGATATTAACAGCAGAGTGCTGACAGTTGTAATCCCCTCGAACAGTGATGAATCATCCAAGAATGAATTGAATTCGCTTGAAAACTATGCAAGACTTCGTGGGGTTATTCTTAATGTTGTCGAATATGGAGAATCGCAGCGCTATATTAATAATAAATATTAATTTGTATTATAATTGATGTTGGGTTATTATTAGAGGGATTGTATAGTAGGAGGATAATGCGTGAGATCGACAAATTCCGTCAGAAGCCCCAAGTTAGCGGGCACCGGCACTAGAGACAGTAAGAATGCGGAGATAAGTCTTGGCGATACGTTGAGGAAAGCCAAGAGAGATCTTTTCTTTACAAGATGCGTTTACGGTATTCTTATCGTGCTGATCCTTACAGCATTGGTTGCTTTATATCTGCTCGGATATGTAGATATGCTTATAGACTGGTTTTACTCATTGATGTGATATGGGAAGAGATAGCAGGCAGCACGAACAGACAGATTTCATGTCATCTCTGACTCCTGAGGAGCAGAAGGAACTTCTTAGTCTTTATGAGGCTATATTGACACTTAAGAATCCTGAAGAATTGCACGCTTTCTTCAGAGATCTTTGTTCTGTTAACGAATTGAAGGCTATGCTTCACAGGTGGCAGATAGTCCTGCGCATTGATGACAATCTCAGTTATGAAGAGATCATTAAGCAGCTTACTCCAACTGACGGTCTGGGCAAGAGTACAGTAAGTTCAACGACGATATCCAGAGTCAAGAACTGTTATGTCAATGAAGATGGCGGATACAGGACTGCTCTTCGCAGATTGAATGAATACGATAATAATTAATTTGTATAAATGAGGTGACAAATGGGTTTATCCACGATTTTCGGAACACACAGCACGAGAGAGATCAAGAGGATCATGCCGACAGTTAATAAGGTTATGGACCTTGAGGAGGAATACTCCAAACTGTCTGACAGTGAACTTGTCGGAAAGACTGCTCAGTTTAAGGAAAGGCTTGCTGCAGGTGAGACTTTGGATGATATCCTGCCTGAGGCTTTCGCAACAGTAAGGGAAGCATCTTGGAGAGTTCTTGGGATGAAACCTTATAAGGTCCAGGTAATCGGTGGTATAGTCCTGCATCAGGGAAGAATTGCCGAGATGAAGACAGGTGAAGGTAAGACGCTTGTTGCTACAATGCCGGTATATCTTAATGCTCTTACAGGAAGAGGCGTTCACGTTGTTACTGTTAATGATTATCTTGCTAAGCGTGACAGTGAGTGGATGGGCAAGGTTTATAAGTTCCTTGGTCTTACAGTCGGACTTATCATTCATGATATTCCCGGAAAAGACCGCAAGGGCATGTATGCTTGTGATATTGTATACGGAACCAATAATGAGTTCGGATTTGATTATTTGAGAGATAATATGGTCGTAAGAAAAGAACAGATTGTTCAGAGAGACCATTATTATGCAATTGTAGACGAGGTCGACAGTATCCTTATTGATGAGGCAAGAACGCCTTTGATCATTTCGGGCAGAGGATCTGAGTCATCAACACTTTATCAGGATGCCGACAGATTTGTCCGTACACTTAAGCAGTTTATAGTTACTGAGACCGATGATAAGGTAGATATGGATGAGATCGTCGGTGATGCTGATTATGTAACAGATGAGAAGGCTAATACTTCAGTTCTTACTGCTAACGGTATTGCGAAAGCAGAGAAATTCTTCAACATTGAGAATCTGTCAGATCCTGACAATTTCCAGTATCAGCACTACATAAATAATGCTCTTAAGGCTCACGGAAACTTCAAGAGGGATCAGAAATATATCGTACAGGATGGCGAAGTAATCATTGTAGATGACTTTACCGGACGTCTTATGCCCGGAAGAAGATACAGTGACGGTCTCCACCAGGCTATTGAGGCAAAAGAAGGCGTTAAGGTAGCTAATGAGAACAGAACGCTTGCTACCATTACATTCCAGAATTTCTTCCGCCTGTACCAGAAACTCTCCGGAATGACAGGTACTGCTTATACAGAGGAAGCCGAGTTCAGACAGATCTACGAACTTGATGTTATCCAGATCCCTACGAATAAGCCTATTGCACGTATTGATGAGGTCGACTCCGTATTCAAGACGGAGAAGATAAAGTATTCCGCTGTGCTCAAGGCCGTAAAGGAGGCTAATGATAAGGGTCAGCCTGTTCTCGTTGGTACAGTTAACGTTGACAAGTCTGAGTTCTTGAGCCGTGCCTTTACAAAATATGGCATAAAGCATAACGTTCTTAATGCTAAGAATCATATGCGTGAGGCTGAGATCGTTGCTCAGGCAGGCCGTAAAGGTGCTGTTACAATTGCGACCAACATGGCCGGCCGTGGTACCGATATCCTTCTCGGCGGTAATGCCGAGTTTATGGCTAAGCAGGAGATGAAGCGTCTCGGTTATGAGGATGATATGATCGAAGCCTCAACAGCACATAATGAGACTACTGATGAGCTCGTTCTTGATGCAAGAAGGAAGTTTGCTGAACTTGAAGCTAAGTATAAGGAGGAGATCGCTCCTGAAGCTGAGGAAGTTAGACAGCTCGGAGGCCTTTATATTATCGGTACTGAGCGTCATGAATCCCGTAGAATTGATAATCAGCTCAAAGGACGTGCGGGCCGTCAGGGTGATCCCGGTAAATCAAAGTTCTATCTGTCACTTGAGGATGACCTTTTGAGGATCTTCGGAGGAGACAGGATTACAAACCTTGCTGACAGCTGGGGTGTTGATGAGATTCAGGTCAAGACATTGGGCAAAATGATCGATTCTGCTCAGAAAAAGCTCGAAGCTATGCATTTCAGTGCTCGTAAAAATGTCCTCGAGTATGATGATGTCAACAATGTTCAGCGTACGATCACATATAAGCAGAGAAGACAGATCATAGATGGTGAGGATGTCCATGAGATCTTCTTGAAGATGCTTGAGGTTGTTGCTGACCGTATAGTCAGTGCTTTCTCGCTTGATGGAGTTATTACCGGTTCCGAAAGATATACTCTCGGAATGAAACTCGCTGAAGAATTCGGCGATCTTCCTGTTATTGCTGATATCAAGGATGAGTCTAAGGATCTTCCTGATTATGATGATCTGATCGATACAATTGTTGATCAGGCTAAAGCAGTTTTGATAAAGAAGGAAGAGGAGACCACTACTGAAGTGTTCCGTGAGGCAGAGAGAGCAATACTTCTCAGGACTGTTGACCTGAAGTGGATGGATCACATTGATGCCATGGATCAGCTCTCACAGTCAATCCGCATGAGATCTATCGGACAGCATGATCCTGTCGTCGAATATAAGCATGAAGGAACTGAAATGTTCGATGAGATGAATGAAGCTATTCAGAACGATTCTGTTCAGATGCTTATGAAGGCTACTTTCTCACAGGAGAAGAAGGTTGAGACCAAATCCGCAGTTGCAGTTGCGAAGGAAAGCAGATGCGAGCAGGCTCCGATGCAGGCAAAGCAGGTTGAGGGAGCTGCCAATAATAATGCACCTTCCCAACCGATCAGAAGAGCCGCCGGAACAGTTGGACGTAACGATCCTTGTCCTTGCGGAAGCGGAAAGAAGTATAAGAACTGCTGCGGCAAGAATGGTTAATGGTGGTTCAGATGTTTGATAAGAATGAATATATATCGGCGATAAGCGATGCATCTGAATACATCAAGTCAAGATGCATTGAAGTTCCCAAGATCTGTATAGTTCTTGGGTCAGGTCTGTCTCATCTTGCAGATATATGTACTATTGATGAAGAGATCCCGTATTCTGATATTCCCGGATTCCCTTTGTCTACTGCCCCGGGTCATGCAGGGAAACTGCTGATCGGCACTTTGTCCGGTAAGCGTGTGTTTATGCTGTCTGGCAGGTTCCATTACTATGAGGGATATGAGATTTCCAAAGTCGTTTTTTATGTCAGGGTTATGGCTAAACTCGGAGTAAAAACGCTGATTCTTACCAATGCTGCCGGAGGCATTCTTGATGAAATGACTACGCCTTCCTTCATGATAATAGAGGATCATCTGTCTTTTTTTGCAGAGTCTGCTTTAAGAGGTCCTAATCTTGAAGAATTCGGAGTCAGATTCCCTGATCAGACGCATGTTTATGATCAGGAATATATAAAAATACTTGAGGAGTCTGCATCATCTATAGGAATTGATATCCTTAAAGGTGTATATGCTTATAGTAAAGGCCCTCAATATGAAACTCCCGCTGAGATCAGGGCACTTAAGATGCTCGGAGCAGGAGCCGTCGGCATGAGCACGGTTCCTGAAGCGATAACGGCTTCTCACTGCGGGATACGTGTAGCGGCTTTCTCCTGCATCTCTAACCTGGCTGCAGGAATCTCTTCCGGACTCCTTTCAGAAGAGGAAGTATTGGAGAATGTAAATAAAGTATCAGAGAATAGTTGCAGACTTGTTCAGAAATTTGTTTCACGAATTGGAGGAGAATTGATATGAGTGTACCACAGTATGAGATCAAAGATATAAATCTTGCTTCTTATGGCCATAAGAAGATCGAATGGGCTTACCGCAATATGCCTGTTCTTCGTGCTATTGAGGCAGAACTGATCGAAGAACAGCCTTTCAAAGGTATGAAGATCGCCGTTTCTGTGCACGTCGAGGCAAAGACGGCGTGTCTTGCAAGAGCTTTGAGCAGAGGCGGGGCAGAAGTTGCTCTTACAGGATGCAATCCTTTGTCTACCCAGGATGACGTAGCTGCAGCCCTTGCTGAATCCGGAATGCATGTTTATACGATACACGGTGATGATGAGGCTGATTACATCAAGCATCTTAAGATGGCACTTGACTTCGGACCTGATATTGTTATTGACGATGGCGGTGATTTCTGTATGCTTCTCCATTCTGATATGAAACATCTCGTACCCGGCATCATAGGTGGTTGCGAAGAGACTACGACAGGCGTGCACAGACTTGAGATACTTAAGAAAGAAGGAAAACTGAGTTATCCCGTCATTGCAGTAAATGATGCAAGATGCAAGCATCTCTTTGATAACAGGTTCGGTACAGGCCAATCAGTTTGGACTGCCATTATGGCGACAACCAATCTTGTAGTTGCAGGTAAGACCGTTGTTGTAGCAGGCTTCGGAATGTGCGGTAAAGGCGTTGCCATGCGGGCAAAGGGTCTTGGTGCAAAGGTCATAGTAACGGAGATTGATCCTGTTAAGGCATGTGAAGCCATTATGGAAGGGTATCAGGTCATGACAATGGATGAAGCTGCTCCTGTTGGTGATGTGTTTGTAACTGTTACCGGTTGCAAAGATGTTATTGTTAAACGTCATTTCGAGCAGATGAAGGACGGTGCGATCTGCTGTAATGCAGGGCATTTTGACTGTGAGGTCAATATCAGAGATTTGTCTGCGATCGCAAAGTCACAAAAGGAACTCCGCAATAATATAATCGGTTATGAATTGGAGAATGGCAATACTGTATGTATTCTTGCTGAAGGAAGACTTGTTAATCTTGCATCAGGAGACGGACATCCTGTTGAGATCATGGATATGAGTTTTGCTCTTCAGGCGCAGTCAGCAAGATATATTGCTGCATACGGAAAAGATCTCGCTATTGATGTATATCAGACTCCCGAAGTGATCGATAACAGAGTAGCAGAGATACTGCTGGCAACTAAAAATATTAAAATTGATGTTCTTACCCCTGAACAGGAAAAGTATATCAATTCCTGGGATTTCTGATTTTTTATCTTTTATGCAACATTTTCGCTTTTTCAGTTGTATTAAAGGTAAGAACAACAAAATGGAGGTGATTCATATGCGGAAGATGATTATTCCGGTTATTACTCTTACTGTCGCACTTATTGCTTCAGGCTGTGCTTCAGGAGATAATGCAAATGAGTCTGCAATAAGTTCAGAAGATCAGAAGACAGTTACGGAACAAACTGAAGAGGAGACAGGGGAAGGAACAATGAATTTACCGAATCCTTGGAGTGAGTATGTTTCACTTGATGAAGCCAATCAGTCGGCAGGTATAAATTTCATGTTGCCTGATGAGTATAAAACAGATGGTAACGTATATAGAGCAATTTCCGGAAACATGGTCGAGATCCTTGTTCCTACAGGAGATAATGTAATATATATCAGGGCATCTGCTGCAACTGATGAAGACATTACCGGAGATTATAATAATTATGATTATTCAGTGGATGAACATATCCGTAATGTAAACGTAAGCATCAGAGGTTCAGAAATGTCCAGTATTCATGGCGCATCCTGGTCAGACGATAATCTGTCTTATTCAGTCAGTTTTGAATCTGAAGCAACTCATGAGGATGCCGTCGATCTTATAGCTTCGATCATAATTGAGAATACTGAAGCATATTGATCAGACTGTCATAGGAGAAGAGTTTTAGGTTAAGTGATCGGATCAACAATTAGTCTCGGGTATAATCCTTTAATTGAGATCATCAGAGCGGTTTTCTTTGCGGATACTGCTTCTGTTAAGTCAGATTCGATTGCTGAAGACATATCTGTTACAGCAGCCCGCTTAATGGATACTTACGGAAATCATATATTAAGATTTGCTTATTCTTATGTGCATAATATGGAGGATGCAGAAGATATACTTCAGGAAACGTTGATTTCTTATATGCGTACTGCTCCGGTTTTTGAGAACGAGAAACACGAGAAGTCATGGTTATTTACCGTTGCTGCCAATCACTCAAAGAATAAGATCAAATCCAATAATCTGCGAAGAGCAGACGAATTGAACGAAGAACTTGTAGCTGAGAAGAAAGAAGATCTGTCATTTATCTGGGAAGCGGTCAAGAGCCTTCCGGAAGACTATAGAGAAGTTATACATCTTTTCTATGAAGAAGATCTGACGACAGCTCAGATAGCAACAGTACTCAAGAGAAGGGAATCTACCGTAAGATCTCAGTTGAAGCGTGGCAGGGATAAACTGAAGACGATCTTGAAGGAGAGTTACGACTTTGGATAATAAATACCACGACATAATGTCACATGTTGAAGTGACTGATGATATGAGAAACAGAATCCTTCAGAATATTGAGAAGGAAGTTACTGCTGCTCCCAAAGGAAGGGTAGATTCAAGCCTTATGAAGTCCCGTGCGAAGGTAACTACTATAATCGGCGTAATCGCAGCCTGTGGTATAGTCCTTGCTGTCGGAGGCATTCTCTTGAGCGTTGTATCCCGCTCCGGAACAGCAAAGGCTGAATTAAAAACTGCTGATATAGCGGGAGAGACAACTGCGGGTGTGGATCAGGCTGTGACTAATGATGCCCGTTCAATGGAACGTGATTCTCTGGATTTTGATTCAGCTGAAGGTGCACATAGTTTTATTTATTCGTATGAAGAGGAAACTACAATTGTATGTGCAGGAACTTCGTCCATCTTTACTGGTATCAGAAATGTAAGAATGATCGGCAATAACGGTAAAGATGTTACGGTTACTGACTTGGATACTCTTGATGAAATCTCGGAATTATTCAACACTATGGTGTATGACAACACTTCTGAGACTGATATCAGCGACGGCATTACTCTTGAAGTAACTGATGATAATGGTGTTCATCAGGTCATGATCAATGATGAACTTATTGCAATCGATGATGCTGTTTATTCATATACCAGTGATATAGATATAGTTGCAAGTATCAGATCCTTAATGTCATAGCATTTTTGATCTGCCGCGTTCAGCACGTCTCTTCTTGACTATAGAGTGTCTCAGTATTACCAGAGAGATAACTAATATCAGGATAAGAAGTGAGATTACGGCAACTACTATCAGCACGTTACGGAGACCTGTCCATCCGCTTTCCTTCACAGGATCGACCTCAATGTGTGGTGATTTGGTAGCAATGTTCAGCCTCAGTATTCCAACTATGTATTTTTTGCCATCTGAATAAACCCTGCATAGAGGAACACTTATCGTCTGTTCTGATTGTGTGGTGTCGATTACAACATCAGATAATTCAACTACGTTAGTGCTTCCGAGTGACGCCCTTGAAGAGGTTGTGGTCAGATATTCAGAGAAAGCTGTCTGTTCAGATTCAATAAAAAGATTTGTATTAATAAGAAGATCCGTTATCTGTATGTTTGTCTGGTTGATTGCATTATCAAATTCAGCAGGACTTATCTGGACAGTAGTGTAATGAGAGAATCCATATTCAAAAAGATTTCTCAGATCTACGTATCGTATTCCGGAATCCTGTGCATTCAGAACACATGCGACAAGAGTATGATCATTCTTTCTGGCGGCTCCGACAAGTGTATATCCCGCAGAATCGGTAAATCCGGTCTTGCCGCCGATATAATAATCGTAACTGAATTCCTGAGACGAGATAAAACGGTTTGCATTGTTAAGCGGTCTTGAATCGCTGTATTTGTTCGTGGCAGGAATGGTATATGAATATGTCGTTGAGACTGCGGAGAATTGTGTGTTTGTGCAAGCTTCCCCTAATATCAGAGACAGATCGTATGCTGTTGTAAGATTATCTGGATTGGAAAAACCAAAAGAAGAGGAAAAATGTGTGTTTAGACAGCCTATGTCTCTTGCTTTTTCATTCATCATGTCACAGAAAGCCTCTTCAGTTCCTCCCATATGCATTGCTAGGGCAAGACATGCATCATTGGCAGATTTCAGCGCGCCGGCATAAACCAGATCCTGAACTGTAATCTGTTCTCCTTCCTGAAGTCCAAGTCTGACATAATCTGCAGGAATCTCATTTATCTTCAAAGCCATCTCGGGTGTAATGGTGACAACGTCATCCATGTTAAGGTTTTCCATGGCAAGAAGAAGAGTCATTACTTTTGTGGTGGATGCAGGTTCTCTCTGTTCATCATAATTTTTTCCTAGAATCACGTTTCCGGAATCAAGATCATATAATACATATGCTGCGGCCGATACATTTGGCCAGTCATCTGTATTCTCGTTAAGAAGATCGTATTTCTGCTCATTCTGAGATACCATATCATCGTTGGGATCATCCAGTTCCTCGTTTATGGCGAAGACGTTCAAAGATGACAATGCGATGATCTGTATTGATGCCAAAAGTGCGGAAATTGCTTTAATTAAAGGCTTTTTTGCGTTCTTCATTCCTGTTTGATTCCTCTTGCCAGATAAATATTTTATTTATTATACCATTCTAGTATAATTATTAGGTTAAGTAGATGGAGAATAACGTTTATGTCAATTGTCAGGCTTTCCGGCAGCGATAAGACCGTTCAGTCGGATGCAACAGAGGAACTTAAAGAGTATTTTGGCGCCCTGTCATTAAAGCTGGGGCGTGTTATTACATATCAGGTCAACACATATGGCTGTCAATTGAATGAGGCGGATAGTGAGAAATTGTGCGGTATGTTAAATTCCTTCGGGTTGTCCGCAAATCCCGATCAGTCAGATAAACCGGCAGACGTAGTTGTGTTTAATACCTGTTCTGTCAGAGAGAATGCTGAAGACCGCCTGTTCGGGAATCTGGGCGTTTGTAAATCTGATTCGATCAATAATAAGGATATGATAATAGCTGTATGCGGCTGCATGATGAAGGTGCCGGATAATGTTGAGAGGATCAGAAAGTCCTTCCCTTATGTTGATCTTGTCTTCGATCCTCAGCAGCTATTCAATTTCCCCGTTCTCCTTCGTGATACTGTGCGTCAGAAGAAGCAGTTGATCAATATAGGCAGCGAGGATTACATTGCGGAAGATGATTTCTTCAGTATTGACCGTCAGCGTAAATTCCGTGCGCTTGTACCTATCATGTATGGCTGCAATAATTTCTGTTCATACTGCATCGTTCCGTATGCCAGGGGAAGAGAGAGATCAAGGGACTTTGAGTCCATAATTGCTGAGATCAGGGAACTGGCAGCTGAAGGATACAAGGAAGTAATGCTTTTGGGGCAGAACGTCAATTCATATGGTTCCGGGCAGGCTGACGGGAAGACTTTTTCCGATCTTTTCGAAGCCGTTTGCAATATTGAGGGATTGAACAGGGTCAGATTTATGTCTTCACACCCCAAAGATCTGTCCAGACGCGTAATAGATATTATGCGTGATCATCCTGTTGCTGAAAAGCATCTTCATCTTGCACTTCAATCAGGCTCAGACAGACTTCTGAAGAGGATGAACAGACCTTATACAAGTGAACAGTTTTTTGATATAGCTGACTATTTCAGGCAGGAAGTAAAGGAAGGATCTCTTACAACTGATATCATCGTAGGTTTTCCGGGTGAGACAGAAGAGGACTTCGAAGCTACTCTCAAAGCCGTTGAACACTGCAGATTTGATTCCGCCTTTACTTTTCAATATTCAAAGAGGCCGGGAACTCCTGCCGCTTCCTTTGAGGATCAGATTCCCAAGGATGTTGTATCTGCCAGGTTTGCGAGATTGCTTGAACTTCAGAACGATCTTGCATACAGATCAAATCTGTCTAAAGTCGGACACACGTATGAGATCCTTATTGAAGGTCAGAGCAAACAACAGCCCGGAATCTTTACCGGAAGGACAATGTCTAATCATCTTGTTAATTTCGTTATTCCTGATTCATTATTGAACCTTAATACAGGGGATGACTTTGAGGGAAGACTAGCAACTGTGAGGATTGATTCAGCAAGACCTTATTCGGTCGATGGAGTATTGGAGAACTTTACTGATGTCTGATAACGATAATTCTGTTTTGCTGAGATTAAGTGATATTAATCCTGATGATCTGTCGCCGATGATGCGCCAGTATTATGATACAAAGACTAGATTGCCGGATACGATAATCTTTTACAGACTTGGCGATTTCTATGAAATGTTCTTCGATGATGCCATTTTTGTATCTAAGCTTCTGGAATTGGCTTTGACGAGAAGAGACTGCGGGAATAACATGAGAGCACCAATGTGTGGAGTTCCTTTCCATGCTTATCAGTCATATGCTCAAAAACTCGTGACATCAGGATATAAAGTCGCCATATGTGAGCAATTGGAAGATCCCGCTCTCGCAAAGGGCCTGGTGAAGCGCGGAATAGTCAATATCCTGACACCGGGAACTGCAACGGATATGCTGGGGAACGGAAATGATAAAGACAATAATTATCTGATGAGCATTTACTGTGTAGGATCACAGTTTGGTGTTGCCGTTGCTGATATATCGACTGGTGAATTCGAAGCAACCCAGCTGACGTTTGATGCAAACAGTGAACATCTGATGAATCTCATCGGTAAATATAAACCTTCAGAGATTCTATATAATGATGCTTTTGAATCCTGTATCGAATTCAAAGTTATCAAGAATGGTTTTTCGACGTCTTTTACCAGACGCAGTGACAGGGATTTCTCTGCCGATACTATCAAGAAGCAGCACATAACCTGCGAGGATATAGATAAGTTTTATGATCCGGTTCTGCTTCTGTCGGCATGCGGAGCGATTACCATCTATGCCGAGGAGACTAAGACTAACAAAGTTGCTTATCTTAACAGGATAAAGTGTTTTCTTGTTTCCGATACCATGGAACTTGATTATTCGACCAGAACCAATCTTGAACTTACATCCACAATCAGATCCAAATCTCGCAAAGGCTCTTTGTTGTGGGTTATGGATCGTACTAAAACGGCAATGGGAGGAAGACTTCTCCGCAAATGGATAGAAGAACCTCTTGTTGTAACATCCCTCATAAACAGCAGACTTGATGCTGTTGAGGAAGCTTACGATAAATACATGGCAAGGCAGGAGATAAGGGAGTGTCTTACCGGACTTTATGATATAGAAAGACTTGCCGGGAAGGTATCATTAGGCAGCTGTAATGCAAGAGATCTGATCTCATTGCGCAATTCACTGTCTAAACTTCCTTTCCTGATAGAATGTGTATCGCCTTTCTCGAAAGGTGTATTCCGACAGATAAAGGGAATGCTCGATCCTCTTAATGATGTATATGAACTCATTGAAGCCGGCATATCCGAAGACTGTCCATTGACTATCAAGGACGGTGATATCATTAAGCGCGGTTATTCTGCAGAATGTGATGAGCTTTATGAGATTGCAACAAACGGAAAGCAGTATATTCTCCAGCTTGAGAATTCCGAGAGGGAGAAGACAGGTATAAAAACCCTTAAGATCAGTTATAACAAAGTGTTTGGATATTATATCGAAGTTCCTAAATCTCAAGCTGATAATGTGCCTGATAACTATATCCGCAAACAGACACTGACAAATAACGAGCGATATATCACACCGGAGATCAAGGCTCTTGAGGATAAGATCGTTAACGCGTCTGGAAAAAGAGTCGCTCTGGAATATGAATTGTTCATGCAGATCAGAGAAAAGATTTCTCAGCAGTATGAGAGAATATTTGCCTGCTCCAGGGCTGTTGCGTTAATTGATGTTATATTTGCGCTTGCACAGTTAGCTTCTGACGAGAATTATGTAAAGCCTGTTGTTGATAATTCTGAAGTCATAGAGATCGAAGCAGGACGTCATCCTGTTGTTGAGAAGATGACAACGGATTCTTCCGGTTTTATATCAAATGATACGGATCTTAATGACAATAAAAGACTTATGGTGCTTACAGGACCTAATATGGCCGGTAAATCAACATATATGCGTCAGGTTGCGATAATTGCCCTGATGGCACAGGCCGGGTCTTTTGTTCCTGCAAAAAGTGCACGCATTGGTCTCGTTGATCATATATTTACAAGGATCGGAGCATCTGACGATATTTCAATGGGTCAATCGACATTCATGGTAGAGATGAAAGAAGTCTCATATATCCTGAAGAATGCAACGCGTAAGAGTCTGTTGCTTCTTGATGAAGTAGGAAGAGGCACCAGTACTTATGACGGCCTGTCTATTGCATGGGCTGTCATAGAATACATCATGGATCCCAATATTTTATACAGCAGAACGATCTTTGCTACGCATTATCATGAGCTGAATCAGCTTGCCAGGATATGCAGAGGTGTTTTTAACAATCATGTTGATGTCAGTGAGAATGAAGATGGCGTTGTGTTCCTCCATAAGATAGTTGACGGAGGAACATCCGACAGTTATGGAATCGAAGTAGCTAGGCTGGCCGGCGTTCCCGGGGATGTTCTTGAGAGAAGCAAGGGAATTTTGGCGGAACTTGAGAGAATAGGAAATTTCAAGGTGGCAGGCAATACGCAGATGGAAGACGGGGTTCTTATGCCTTCATCTGCTCCGATGCCGGGTCAGGAGTCTTTGTTTGATCCCGGGAATGTCGTTTACAGAAGGGAAGATAAACTCCGTTCAGCTGTCCGCAACATTGATATTACCAGGATCACCCCCCTGGAAGCGATGAATATTCTTTATGAACTTGTGAAAATAACGGGAGAGGAAGATAATGGGCAGAATTAATATTCTTGATCCCTTAACAGCAAATGCAATAAAAGCCGGTGAAGTCATTGAGCGTCCCGTTTCTGTCGTAAAGGAACTTTTCGATAACAGTGCCGATGCCGGGGCATCTTCTATCAAGATCGAGTTTTCTTCAGGCGGTATCGGTATGATAAGGGTTACTGATAACGGTATCGGAATGGACAGGGAAGATGCGGTCAAGAGTTTCCTTATACACGCAACATCAAAATTAACAAAGATAGAGGATATCTATGATCTGTCAACACAGGGCTTTAGAGGAGAAGCATTGGCTTCGATTGCAGCTTGCTCTGATGTAACGCTTCTTACAAAACTTACAGGAAGTGATATCGGAACTAAAATATGCTATGAAGACGGCAAACTTGTATATCAGGGTGATGGTGCTTGTGAATATGGTACTGTAGTTGAGGTGCGTAATCTTTTTAAGAACATTCCGGCAAGGTATAAGTTTCTAAAGAAAGATACTACAGAAGGCATGTATATTTGCCAGCTGGTAGAGAAACTTGCAATGATCAATCCTCATATATCTGTAAAACTTATCAAAGACGGCAAATTGATACTTACAACACCTGGGAACGGTGAATTGATCGATGCGATTTATTCTGTATATGGTAAGGACACTGCTTCTTCGATAAAGCCTGTTGAATACCAGTATGAGAACTATAAGATAAAGGGTTACACCGGCATTCCTTCTTTTGTGCGTGGTAATCGAGGTCTGCAGTGCGTATTTGTGAATGGACGTCCTGTAAGGGATAAGACAGTATCAGCCGCTATTGATGAGGCATACAAAAATGCTGTTATGAAAGGTAAATATCCGGTCTGTTTTCTGATGATCTATTGTCCTCCCGGAACTGTTGACGTGAATGTTCATCCTCAAAAGGCGGAAGTGAGGTTTAATTCGGAATCGGATATCTTCAGATTAGTGTATCATGCGATACGTAATGTCATTTTTGAAGAAGTGTCAGTTCCTTCCGGATTTGACAGACCTGCACCTGCGGTTGTTAAACCTCACATGACAGCATCAGTCTCTTCTGTGCCAGCCCCATCTCATAAACTTAGTTCTCACAACATTCAGACAAGAGATGATCAGAGCAGTATCGATGCTTCGAACAGATTGCTTGAACTGCTGTCCGAATATAAACCAGATGTATCGGAGATTGCACGAGATACTGAAAAGCAGATAGAGATGCCGGTATTTGATAAAGACATTCATTCGGATCCGGTTATAAGTGAACTTGTCTCTTCTGATTATATTGGAACATTGTTCGCCACATATATCATTCTTCAATCCGACAGCAATGTTTTTTTTGTTGATCAGCATGCTGCGCATGAACGAGTTTTATATGAGAAGTTCCTTAATAAGAAGAAAACTTCAAAAACGGACATAGATAATGTAGAAAAACTTCTTATACCGCAGATAATCAAACTGTCATCATCTGATTATGCTTTTATCTCTGAAAACCTGGAGTCTTTTGCCGATAACGGTTATGAGATCGAACTGATGGATGACCGGGAGATAGCGTTAAGATCGATTCCTCTGATGAAGTATCGCACTGCTCCTTCAAAAATGTTTGAACAGGTCCTGACAGACCTTAAGCACGATACACCTGACAAGTCTGATATCTGGTATCATCTGATACAGACAACTGCTTGTAAGGCTGCTGTAAAAGCGGGAGACAGATTGTCTGTTGAAGAGATCAGAGAACTTCTTTCGCAATTGAAAGATCTTGAGGATCCGTCTCATTGTGCACATGGCAGACCTACTTTCTTTAAAGTGTCAAGAACTGACTTTGAGAAGAGATTCAAGAGGATAGTCTGAAAATGAAAGACCTGTCCTGTTATATTGAGAATCATAAATTCATTCCGGTAATATGCGGTCCTACGGCAAGTGGTAAGAGCAGTCTGGCTTTAAAGCTTTGTGAAGAGGAAAACGGTGAACTTGTATCATGTGATTCAATGCAGATATATAAAGGCCTGGATATTGGTACTGCTAAGGATACTGCAGAAGAGCAGCAAAGAATAAAACATCATATGATCGATATTGTTGATCCCGATGTTAATTATTCGGTAAATGATTATGTGACGGATGCTCTTAAATGTATAGAGGAAATCCTGAAGAGAGGAAAACTTCCTGTTTTGTGTGGCGGAACAGGCCAATATATCAGTGCGCTTGTAAAAGGATTGGATTTTGGTTCAGAAGAAGTCTCTGATAAAACAGTTTCGGAACTGTATGCTGAATATGAACGTGACGGTATCAATGATATCTATAACAGACTAAGTAAAGTCGATCCTGAAGCCGCGGAAAACATACATCCTAATAATGTCAGAAGAGTAATCCGCGCATATGCTGTCTTCGTTGATACAGGAATTACATTTACTGAGAAAAACCGCAGATCGGAATTAAACGGCCCTGAATATCCTTTTAGGCTTTTTCTTCTGCAGTGGCCCAGAGAAGAATTGTACTCAAGGATTAATGACAGGGTAGATGAGATGGTGTCGTCAGGACTTGTGGATGAAGCACAATGGTTATATTCAAGTTATGGGTCCAGTGGTTCTACTTCGCTTCAGGCAATCGGATATAAGGAACTGTTCCCGTATCTAAATGGCGATATTAGTCTCGACAGAGCTGTATATGAAATAAAGCTAAATACAAGGCATTATGCCAAACGTCAGATGACCTGGTTCAGGAAGATGGACGTTTATTACATAAATATGCCCGAAAAGAACAAATTGACAGATAAATGGTACGATTTATCATAAAAAGTCTCAATTATTGCCATTTTTAAATCAAATTGTTGTATTGTGACCTCTTCTCGTTTTAAAGTAGAGATACTTTAACTCTAAATGAAAGGAGGTTAGGAAATATGATATCTGTGTAGACCAACTACTTTTCCGAGAATCCGGCAGCCTTCTGTATTAAATGGAATAGGTGCATAAGCTTCGTTCTCGGGGAAGAGACAAGGTTTACCATTAAGCAGACCATATCGTTTGACTGTTGCCTCGTCATCTATAAGAGCAGCTACAATATCGCGTTCGTCACATGTGTTCTGTTTGCGAATGATAAGATAATCACCATCCAGTATTCCGGCATCGATCATTGAATCGCCTTTTACTTTTAAGATAAAAGCATCATCGCTGCCAATAATGGACCGGCTGATTGGAAATTGTTCCCCGGAGTAATTCTCGTGAGCGAGTATAGGAACGCCGGCAGTAATCTTACCGATGCAGGGGAGATTTACAACATCACAACTGTCATCTGATGATACAGGAGTATCAATATCTTCGTTATTCTTGAGGATGATCGCACGTCTTAGACCCGGGCGATATTCAATCCTTCCCATCTCATCCAGCTTACGGAGGTAGGTGTGTACAGAAGAAGTGGATTTGAGTCCTGCGCCTGCACAGATATCGCGAACTGAAGGAGACATGGCATTAGCGTGGATGTATTTACATACATAGTCATATACCCGTTCTATCGATTTTGCTGATTTGCTGGTAGTTGACATGATTTACCTCCATAAGATGCTTATAGAACATATATTTTGATATGAGTATTTTATTAAACTATTTGTTCTTTGTCAAACACATGTTCTGTATTTCCGACGATAGTATGGATAGAGATGAATTGATCCGTAGACTGAAATCACTGCCCGATGATATCAATGCTAATAATGAGGGCGTTAAGAAAGCAATTCAGTATTATCTTGATGCAGCAGAGGATAAGGACAAATTTATCAAGGATGCATATGCATCTGATTATGCTCCTTTCGCAACATCTGCAGTAACCGGATTCAGCAGAGATGCTGATGACAGAATGGAGATCTATGAGAAATTCATAGAAGGGTTTGATTCTTACCTGATTCAGCTGGTTGAAGAGTATCTTGAGATAGTAGAGCGTAAGAAGGAAGCACGTAAGCTCCTGACTCTTATCATGAACCTGCCTCCTAAACACACAAAGATCATTTACTACATATATTTGAAGCATATGTCAGTAGATGAATTGTGCGAGAAACTGTATATGAGCAGGGCGACTTTCTACCGGTACAAGGGACAGGCGGTTAAAATGCTCATTGACGGACTTCAGGCTGATCAGAGCCCTGACAAGTAAGAATTATCAAAGGTCTCCTTCATGTCTGAGGGAGACCTTTAAACTTGACAATTTGTGATACAATACTCATATGTCTGATAATAACGAGAGAGATATAGATTCTTATTTATCCGATGCCAGAGGCAGGTTTTTTGCTTCTGTAACAGGATTTGCCGGGTCCTCATGGCGCGCTACCAAGAGGTTCTTTAAGTTTTTGCCATGGCGAATCAAAAATGCTTTTATGAGAAGGATCAATGAGTATCGTAACCGGCCTGAACGTAAGGATATGAGAAAAGTATATGTGCTCGTCGGCTACACTACCAAAGAGAGCGTTGATGCCAAGTACAATGCAGAGCGACATATGATCCTTTTGCGCAGAGGTCTGCTTGCACTTATTCTGCTCCTTCTGATATTCATTTCTATTGACAGATTGATCGGCGTTACCAATTTTGGTGATATATCGCATATCTTTGGTATTAATTCAATAGAAGACATTACAGAGAACGATCCTTTCAAATTGCGTGAGACAACTCCTTCGGAAGTATCTGTGAGTCTTCCTACGACGCCTTCATCAAGCACCTGACATATTAATTGTAATCTTTTGTTGATAGGCTGTCATATTGGGACGGTCTATTTTGATTCATTTATGTTAAAGATGTCATAGCCTCTATTACTTTGAAAAAATAAATAAATAGTTTATAATAAACGTTGCCTTTTAAATTGAGGAGTTTTGGCGTGAGCAAAAAGGGAAAAGACAAAAGCAAAAAGAAGAAGAGAAGCGTTGGCTCTGTTGTCAGAGTTATCAGTTGTATACTTGGACTTCTGGTCGGAGTCTTTCTCTATTTTTACTACACTTTCGGAAAAACCTATGTCAATATTCCCATTGTATCAAGCGAGGACTACAGTACTCTTGATCTGTCAGGTTCCGGAAGTCTTACAGGGGGAGATGTCGAGTCTTCTTGGAAAGACGGCGGGCATACCAGAGTTTTCTACAGTCCGAAGCATCCCATTATAAGAGTTGCGCAGAATGATCCTAATGTTGAGAATATTCTTGTATATGGTGTTGATTCACGTAATACAAATGATTATAAGTGCAGATCTGATGCCATGATGATCGTATCGATCAATAAAGCAAATAAGACAGTGAAGCTCATTTCCCTCATGAGGGATACCGGTGCTTATTTTGGAGATACGGATGATAACATGAAGTCTGAGCTTGATAAGCTTAATGCCGCATATGCACGAGGCGGCGTTGGTTATATGATCAATACGATCAACCGTAATTTTGACCTTGATATCCAGAGATTTGTAATGCTTGACTTTGGAAGTGCTGCTGACGTCATAGATCTTGTTGGAGGCGTTGACATCACTGTAAGTAATGCAGAGGTCAAATATGCCAACGAATTTATTGCGTATCAGAATAAGTGGGGAGGAACGGATTCTCCGCAGATAACTTCCAGCGGTCTTCAGACTCTTAATGGAGTTCAGGCCGTTGCCTGGTCAAGGATCAGATATCTAGATTCTGATTTTGTAAGGACATCAAGACAGCGCACGATTGCGCAGGCTTTGATTGAGAAAGTTGCCAACATGAATTATTTTGAGCAGATGCTGCTTTTGGAGCGCTCAACAGGAATGTTTGAGACGAATATGCAGCCTCAGGATCTTGCGAGAGTCGGTATGGACGGGATTGCCGGTTCTGATAACATTACTCAATACAGAGTCCCGGAAGATAATCTCTATACTGTTCAGAGTAATCCGTGGATGATGATAATTGATTTCGACACAACGAGGAATAATCTTCATAATATAATTTGGGGGACATAACATGAGTAAGACCGTATCTACATGTATTTGTGAAACAAACCTTATTGCAAATCAGCCTCAGGAAAATGTATTTTTCCTTACGTTATCACGTAAAAAGTCTGATTTTCCTAATGAGTTTGTAAGGACAGCAAGATCAACTTCACCTATTCAGATCTGTGCTGTATTTTCCTGTATAGGTCCTGATAATGCAGGCGCAATGCTCAATATTGAATTGAATAATGAGCTTGAGAGACTCGTTGCAAATGTGTCTAATTCCCCGGTGCTCGATTTTGAGGCTTTCTCCAATCAGGTAATCAATGTTCTCAATGTTAAGGTCTGCAATGTTTCTGCTTCAACGGGCATTCCTTTGAAGGTCTCAATGACGATGATCGTAATCGAGGGCGACGTCCTTCGTGTTATTCATGTTGGTAATACAAAGGCTACGCTTCTCCGCGACAACAGGCTTATGGTCCTGACGGAAGAGCAGACAGTAGCTCACAGATATGTTCAGATGGGAGCGATTACTCCCGAACAGGAATTGTCTCATCCAGATAACATGAATCTGACGCAGTATCTCGGCAAGATGCCTCAGGATGGACCTGTAGTTCCTTTCAAGAAAGTTCAGCTCAAACTCAAGGATAATGACGAGATTTTTATCATGGGTCTGGGTATCTCCCATCTTATGCCTGCACAGATGCGCAATCTCATTCTTGTCCGTCCGATCAATTCGGAGAGCAAAGCAAGAGAATTGATGAATTCAGCTATTAATTACGGCATTAAGTCCGGTCTTACAGCAATCTGTATGAAGGTTGAATCAACTTTCCTGCTGCCCGGTGATGCTGTTATCGGCAGCCATCTTGCTTCAGACGGTACTGTCGGTAAGGCTGCAGCAGCTGCGGCAGCTGACAGTTATATTCCTTTCGGTGAGCCTGAGAGACCGAGAACAAGACCTGCAGCTGCAGCGAAATCATCTGATACCATACCGTTCAATCCCAATTCCCGTCAGGATTATGAAGATGAATACGATGATGATTATGATGACGACGATGATTTTTATGATGATGAACCGCCCGTTGACCGTAAGGAGAAGAATAAGAAGATAATGACTATTCTTATTCCTATTATTATCTTTATCGTAAGTGTTCTTCTCGGATTCGGCGTAATGTATCTTATTTTCAACTTCAAGAATCTTGTCAGCGGAACAAGTGAGACGTCTGCTACTGCTGCAAACAATCTTGTGTATTATGTCACGGCTGACGGAACTCCGGTGTTTGCTCAAGAGGATATTAACAGTACACTTGTTGCATCATTGAACAGGGGAGATGCTGTTACGGTTAATTCTGCTGGAAGCCTTTTCAGTAATATTACGACTTCTTCTAATGTTACAGGATTTATTCTCAATGAGATGATCTCTCTTGATGATCCTACTTTTGGTGAGACAACTTCGATCATGGACACGAATGAGACACCTGCGCCTTCTACGGTCTCATCTGAATCATCCGAGTCTTCTGAGTCTTCTACTGAGTCATCAACTATTCATACAACAGAGATGACTCCTCAGACACAGGCTACAAGGGCTGCAACACATACGCCTACTCCTACACCTGTTCCGACAGATACACCTACACCTACACCGGAACCTGAACCTGATGAGCCCGATCAACCTGAAGATCCGGATCCGAATCCGGATCCGAATCCCAATCCTGATGATCAGGGCGGAGACGGCAACTGATAAGATTTTATCTAAAAATAAAGGAGTTGTCTCAAAAGTGACTAGTTCACAGCGAGGCAACTCCTTATAAATTGTTCAAAACCAGAGTAAAAACGCCTCTAGGATCGTCAAAAATCGAGTCTCAAGGGCTGT
>Ga0247611_10001184_pt1 | contig 47588 bp, 66 predicted proteins | sample 177DNAGHGhighgp2_FD_192422 | JGI IMG/M metagenome (GOLD analysis project Ga0247611, IMG submission 192422) | Sheep rumen microbial communities from Palmerston North, Manawatu-Wanganui, New Zealand - 1770 DNA GHGhigh gp2 | ecosystem: Host-associated > Mammals > Digestive system > Stomach > Rumen... | reverse complement strand
TTTATATACATATATTTTTTTATTTCACCCAAAAGCTCTTTACTAGTCTTTATTACCATGATAATCCTCATTTCTTTCGACAAGTTTACTATAGATTTAAAAAACTTATAATTTAAAATAAAAAACATCTATTGACATTTAATCGTAAAATGTATACTATAAATTACGATAACAAACGTAATTGTTGAGTAATATACAACAAATAATAATTGAAGTCAAAATTGTATGCGTTATTAAGCAAGGCTTCTGAAAGAATAATATTATAGTACACTAAAATAATATAGTGCCTAAATATCAACAGATATTTTAACAAATTATAAGCTATTTGTAAATGTAGGATAATTAGGCAAGCTATAACATTTTATCGAATTTATAAGATTTAAGATTATTATAGGGAGAATAATGTTTCTTTTTTCTTATTAATTCTTTTTTTATCCACTTTTTTAATATAGGAGAATGGGGGAGTTTTAATGAAAATTAAAAGAATTAAGAATCTGTTATTTCTTTGTGCTTGCGAGGGATGTCATAATATAATTTCTAGTTATCTAGTAATTCAAAATGGAAATTCTAAATCAAAAACAATAGGTTTTTGTGAGGATTGTTCTTTTGAATTATATCAAGAATGTAATAAATCCAATTAAATATCAAAAAAGGGGGAAAAACTATGACAAAAGAAACTACTGAAATCATTCAGGCTATTTATTCTTATTTACCAGTTGAGGTATTAATCGCTTTATAAGAATAATGGGGGTAGGTTATGAATGAAAAAGAGAAGGAACGTTTATTGATATATTATTGTGAAAATGATATGTCACGGCTTAAATCATTAACAAGTAATGTATTATTCTCAATGGGGCGAGGTAATCAAAATGATTTAGATGATTTTTATTCAATTGCAAACGAAGAGTTATGGAAAGCTGTTGAGAGTTACAATCCTGATAATGAATTTGGAGCTAAATTTGAAACTTATTTATCCGTTATACTAAAACGTAAATTCAATACAGAATTTGCACAACGTACAAGGATAAAACGTGGTAGAGATATTAAATTTATCTCTCTAGAGCAAAACAAAAGCGGACTTGAAAACATATCTGTCATTGATACTGTTGCGAGTAATGAAAATTTAGAAAAAGAAGTTTTAGGTGAGAATAGTAAAGTAGATGATTATTTACAATCTCTTTCAAAAAAAGAGTTCAAGGTTGCCGAATTAGTAATGCAGGGGTTTACTATTAAGGAAATTACTGAGGAACTAGCACTAACAAAAAAAGAGATTGAAAATCGACTAAAGTCAATGCGCTGTTATGAAAAAAAAATGAAGTTATCTGATACTGTTAATGTCTTAAATAATGGGGAGGGCAATACTATGAATAATCAGAATAACAAAACTATGGAGAAGGCAAAAAGAACTTCTTATAACGTAGAGACTATTATTAATCGCATGATTAAAAGAACTATAAATTTTGAACATCCACTTCAAAGATATGCTGGTCAATGGTCAAATAAAATGAAGTCTGATTTAGTATCAGATATTTTACAAGGAAATCCTATTCCGGGTCTAATTTTTGCTGAACAAGTAATCAATGGTTGTGCAATCATATTTGATTTGGACGGAAAACAAAGATGTACAACAGTAAAAGAATTCAAAGAAGATTCTTTTAAAATATCAAAAAATGTATCACGGAATATGATTTCATACCAACACTATGAACGAACCGAAGAAGGACAACCTGTAGTTGATTCTAATGGATATCCTATAGTAACATGGATGGAGTATGATATATCTAATAAAAAATATTCTCAGTTACCTGAAGAATTAAAAGAATTATTCGATACATACTCTTTTGATGTGACACTTTATCTTAATTGTTCAGATGAAGATGTTGCATATCATATCCAAAGATACAATCAAGGAAAACCTATGAATGGTATGCAAAAAGGGATTACAAAGCTTGGCGAAGATTATGCGCGGAAGGTCAAGGAAATATCGGCTATGCCCTTTTTCCGAGATACAGAATTTACATTCAAGCAAACTATTAATGGAACAACGGAACGTGTTGTTATAGAAACCATTATGGCTACAAATTTTTTAGATGATTGGAAAAAATCACCTGAAGATATTGCTACTTATGTAGATAAAAATGCAACCTTTGAAATGTTTGAGAATATTGAGGACTCTATTTTTAGATTGCAAGATGTTATTTCAGAAAAATCTAGTGAGTTATTCAATGCTAAAAATACATTTCTTTGGCTGGCTGTTTTTGAAAAATTCAAAAAGCTTAATATTAGCGATTCTATCTTTAATGATTTCCTTGAAAAATTTAAAGATGAATTACAATATCGCAAAATAGAAGGTTATACTTTCGTTAATATTGATGAAGGTAAAAACACTAAAGATAAGCAATTATTAATACGCAAATTAAATCACTTAGAAAAATTGCTTATGAATTTTATATATAGTAAGGACGAAGTTTAAAATGAAAAATATAAATTTGAAAAAAGTGTCAGAAGAAATATCGAATTATGTTTATTATATTACTATGGATAGATTGCACCGTATTGGCACTTTTTTCAGATTAATTTGTTATTTTGAATTTATGTTTGATATTTATTATCATCAAAAGTTTGGAATTATTTTATTAGGTATTTGCAATCCTATTCAAATAGCATTGTCGATTCTAGGATACTATTATCATAAAAAAACTGAAGAAAATAAAAAGCATATCATAATGTTAACAAAAGAACTTCAAGAAACATTAGATGAAATAATTGAAATAGAATTAGAGGAAATGATAAATAACAATGATGATAAATTAAATAATATGATTAAAGAAGAATTGGATAATATTTTAAAAAATGAAAATGATATCGAAGAAAATAATGAAAAGAGGGATAACTCATAATGACAGATGAAAGAATTGAAGAAATTAGGAAATTTACAGTTAATAAAGCATTTAAACGATTAAAGTATATTGATTATTCTTCACCTAATGTTGCTTTTGAAGTAGGAGCTATTTTTGGCGAGCTGGATAAAGAATTATATTTCCAACTTCGAAAAGAAAAAAATCGAAGTTATGTTTTAACAAATAATCAAAGAGAATTTGAAAGAAAGGAAGTTGACAATGAATAGTGATGACCTTTTTAAAATTTTAGACGGAATGATGGATTTAGCAGAGAAAAAATTTAAAGATAATCTTTTGGCTGAATCAGAAATAAAAGCACACGTTAAAGATGGAGAAGTATCTATAGAAATTAAGGGTAACTATTGGTCTGAACTTTTAATTATAGAATCAATATTACAAAGTTTTGAAAAAAATAGTGGAAGAAAATATGAAAGAGTTTTAGATAATTTAGAAATGGTACATAATATAATGTCTGACGAAAAAAATTTTAAGACCGTAAATCTTTCAAATTGTTCTAATGAAATGAGAGACGTTATTAAAGAACTTGTTAAAAATGGAAAAATTGATGAAGTAAAAGAAAAATTAAAAGAGCTAGAAAAATAAAGTCCAAAATTTATCAATTCTAGAATAAATGATTATCATTTATTTTGGAGGATAAATATATGGCTAGTAAAAATGGTAGAATGAAAATCAAGTGTCAAAATTACCGCAATTTAGGTCGAAGACAAATTAATAAAGATTTGAAGGCTAAAAAGCATTTGGCACGCATAGAACATTTTGCTAAACGAAGAGAAGAAGGAAAAGCTTATGAATATAAGCCACCTAAGAACAAAAAAGAAAGAAGAGAAAGAGCTAAGAAAAATGTCGATAGAAGAGTACCAATTGCTCAACTTGATTCATGGTATCGAAAGCTTGATAATGAATTAGCAAAAGAAAAACTAGCTAAGAAAGAAAAAGACTTTAAAAAGACAAATAAATCTGCTTAATATTTCTACAAATGTAGAATATTATATAGTAAACTTCTTTCATAACATTGTGAAATTCAACCTACATATTTTATGTAACCGTTATAGGCGGTTTAATCAAATATGGGGTAGTAATGGTTTCGACAGGGTTATAGAAAGTATAAATTGCGTTCGGTATAGTAATCACGTTACGATTCTAAAGTAAAATTAAACGCTAAGTTTAATCGTCCTGTAGCACAAGCAGCTTAATCTGCTTGGACATGAAACGCTATATCTCAGCAAGTAGATATTCTTGGTATCTTGTGAGATTCGAAGAACAAAGGACTCATAATATTTAGAGAGTAATGTTATGTTTCTTAGTTTTAAAAACTAAGTGGTGGACAAGACGGAAGATTTTTCTTCGTTCCTAACAACGTAAACAATTTATATAAGTATTAATTTTGGACATGGGTTCGACTCCCATCTACTCCATTATGAAAGTTATTAGCGAGCGAATAATATATTGCTCAGTTATGATAAGAAATATCTTATCCCTTATTGGTTATTTGCCATGACCTAATAACTTTCGTTTGGATTCTTAGCTCAGTTGTTAGAGCACTCGGCTGTTAACCGAGTTGTCGTAGGTTCGAGTCCTACAGAGTCCGTCAAAAAATGACTTTGACACTAGATTGAAAAGATATAGTATCTAGGTCGAGAAGTTATATGTACTGCATATAACTAATATGGGATTTAAGTTTGTCATTTCTTAAATCCCTAATCAATGGGCTATCGCCAAGCGGCTAAGGCACCAGATTTTGATTCTGGCATTCACTGGTTCGAATCCAGTTAGCCCAGTTATCGGTAGTTATAATCTTACCATGTGTTAGAATATAACTTCATCGAAGAAGTGAGTCTTGATATTGGATATTGATTCAATATCAAGGAGTTATACAAAAGTGGGAACAAAAATAGCTCTACATTGTTAATTATCCCACGATTAATAATGTATCTCACAATAGGTTAGAATGGGTAGGTAACTATTAGATATTGTGTTGATAAAGTCTATAATATATTCAGTCTCCTACACTTATGACGGTTCGATTCCGTCACTAATCTATCATCTGAGCGAGCGACTGCTTATAGGGTGGTTTCCAATATAATAGCTTTCCGCCATGACCTCAGATACATATTTTTCATAACTTCGGACTATCATATAATTTGTATTTTTTGTTTTTGTACTCCATAAAAATAAAAATATCAAAACAAAGTCCATTATTTGATTTTATATGAAAACAAAAAATAATATGATAGTCCACTCCCATAGGAGAATGGTTCAATGGAAGAACAACAGTCTCCAAAACTGTATACCTAGGTTCGATTCCTAATTCTCCTGTTTATGCAATAGAAATTTTGTAACTTATTAATCAAAAGTGGTGTCAAAGTTAAGTTTTCACAACATTGTTTCTATTGCATTATGGGATGGTAGCATAGTCTGGATATGCGTTTATACTGAATATAGTATAAAAACACACAGGTTCGAATCCTGTCTGTCCCATTAGACAAGTTTTATTCTTGTCTGCATTTTTAGCATGGGTGGTATTAAATATACCACCTCTCTCCGATAACAACAGTTTAACAACTGTGTTATACTCCTTTCAAGAGTGGTTCATTTTTGAATCACTCTTTTCTTTTTACAAAAATCACATCTAAAAAATCCTCTTTATGGAATAAAAAATTAGACACTATTTTGTTCGTAAAATTTTTATAAACAAGGAGGAATTCAAATGTCACAGCCTAGATTCAAATTTACGGGTACAGCTAGTTTCCCAAAAGCAGATTCTAAGAAACCATTTTGTAAAGTATTTACAAAAGATGGAATTGAAATGGTTTCAATGAATTTTGGAGTACAAGAATCAAAAAATAGCATGGGATTTGTTGAATGCTTTGGCTCTATTCCAAAAAACAAAGTTATTAAAACAAAAGACACTGATGGTAACGATATTGAAATTTCATGGGATAACAGATTTGATGAAAATACTATTAAATCTGTTGCTAATTACAGAAAATATATCGTTGATTTAGGAGAAGATTTTGGCGGAAGGAAAGAATTCATTACTCAATATGATGCAATTCTTTATCTTAAAGATAATCTTCATGAGTATAAAGGCTTGATTTGTGTTACTGGTCAAATGAAAAAAGATTGGTACGAGACTCAATACTATGACAAATTCATTTTCCAAAATGTATATGGGGTTGATGAAGAACATAAACCAAGTCTTAGAATTACAGTTGATATATATTACAAGAAAGATTGTATAGATAAAGAGAATTGGAAGGAAGATAAGGTAATTGGTATTGATGGATATATTCAACAATATATCAATAAAGAAGAAGGTACAAAATTTATTCCTCAAAGATTTATATTTAATGCTTCAAAATTAAATCCTGAGAATGAAAAGCATATAAAACTTCTAAATTATAAGCTTAAATATGTCGATTCAAAAGCTAAGAAATGGGAACACCTTTTATGGGAAGTTAAAATGCTAAATGGAGCAGAAGAAGTTGATTTTGATGAAAGTCAGCTTACTGATGCTCAAAAAGAACAAATTGAATTAGGCATAAAGACTCTTGATGATTTTAAACCTAATGGCTCTATCTTTGGAGAACGTGTAAATGAATATCGTTTACTTGAACCTTCTTTAATTAAAACAGGTTCAGATGATTTTTCAAATGGTTTTATTTCATGTGAAATGACAGATGATGAATTTGATGAATTGATTTATCATCCAGCAAAGAAGGAAAAGATGTCTGATTTAGAAGAATCGACAAAGAAAGAATCTGAAGAAAAAAATGAAAAAGAAGTAGATATCGAAGATGAACTTGATGATGATGATTTGTTTGGCTAAGGAGTATTATCTTGAGTCGAACAATCACAGACTTAACAGGACAGACTATAGGAAAATGGTCTGTCCTATATGAAGTCGAACCACGCCGTACTGGTACAGACAATCATTTAAGACATTTTTGGTATTGTCGGTGTGAGTGTGGCAATGAAAGAGAAGTATCGCATAGGCTCTTAATAGAGAAAAAATCTCTTTCTTGTGGTTGTCGAGGAATTGAAATACGTAGAAAGATATGTCAACAAAGAAAAAGCATAAATATTTTTATTATTAAAAACGATTATTGTATTGTTCAAGATAATTTACGACATGAATTTTTAATTGATATTAAAGATATAGAGAAGGTTAAAGAACGTTATTGGTATGTAACTCCTTCTAGCGGATATGTTTATTCTCATAATAAAGGTTCTAAAGAAAGTAATAATTCAAAAATATCTTTACATGAGTATTTAACAGGTCAGAGATATGTAGACCATATAAATCATAATACATCTGATTGTAGAAGATGTAATTTAAGATATGTTAATGATGAAAATTCATTAACGACAAATCAAGGATATAACAATTATAATCACAAATTACGTTCTGATAATACCAGTGGCGTTACGGGAGTTAATTGGATATCAAATAATAACAAATGGCACGCTTATATAATGGTAAACAGGAAAAATATTAATTTAGGTTATTATTCTGATAAAAATGAAGCTATAAGAGCAAGAAAAAATGCAGAGCTGATATATACCCGAAATTATGATTATGATAGTTCTCGTGAAATAGCTAATAACAATAATATCATTAGGGAGGTTTAAAATGGCAATCGGATTCAGAAATAAAGTTAAAGTAGATTTAAGAAGTTATCCGCCTTATATATTGTTAGCTCCAAAAAAATTTGGCAAAACAACTTTTTGGTATAACCTTGTAAAAGAAGCATGGGGAGATGATGAAAGAGGTCTTTTAATATCTTGTGGACAAGAAGAAGGTTATCATAGCTTAGATGGTCTTCAAGTTGAAGTTGCAAAAACTTGGAATGATGATTTTGATGAAGAAACTGGTTTAAGAGGTTTTGTTCAAATTGTCGATGACATTGTTGAAAACAATTCTGAATATCAATTAAAAGGTGTATGTATTGATACTCTTGATACATTTATTGATATAGCAACAAAAGAAGTTTTAAGATTATCAAAAAAGGAGACTGGTACACCATGCAAATCATTAAATGATGCTTTTAAAGGTTATGGGCGTGGAAAAGCTCGACTATTAAGTATTTGCAATGAACAAATTGAAAGACTTCGAAATGCAGGTGTGGCAGTTTTTTATTTATGTCACATTAAATCTAAAGAAAAGACAGATTTAAAATCAGGAGAAGTATATGAGGTAATTACAAACAATTTGACAGAAGATATTTTCAATAACTTTGGAGATTCTGCTCAAATGGTAATGGTTGGAACTTATGATAGAACTATTACAGATAAAAAAATAGAAAATGAAGAAAGAGTAGTTTATTTAAGAGGAACATCAGATATAGATGCCGGCGGTAGATTTTCTAATTTACCTGAAAAAATTCATTTAGACCCTAAAGAATTTCTTGAAGCATTTGAAGAAGCTGTAAAAGCTGAAATGAAAGAATCTATCAATAATAAAGAAATGAAAGAAATGATTGACGAAGAAAATACAGTAAGAGAAAAGAAAGCTCAAATAGAAAAAAGAAAAACTGCCAATGCAAAGAAAATAGGTAAAATTGATGAGGGGAAAAATGGGAATTTAATTAGCATTATTAAAAGTAAATTCCCTGATGCTAGTGATAAAACTAAAGCTAAAATTAAAGAAATAATGGCAGAATATGATATTCCTAATTTCAAAACTACAGAAGTTAGTACGAATGGACTAGAAGAAATAGTTTCATTATTGCAGTAATACGAGAATATATATTTAAGGGCGGTCACGCACCGCCCTAATTTTATCACTAGGGGGAAAATTTTATGGCTTATAAAGTGAAATGTATTGTAACAGGAGAATATGGAACCTCTGACACATTCGTAAAGCACGAAGGCAAATATTTTAAAAATGAATATGTTTATCAAGAATATAAAAAGCAAACTAATTTTTGGAAGAAAATTATAAATAAATTTGCTATTGAATATTTAGGATACGAATCTGGACAACCATTTCCTACATTTTTGCCTAAAAGAATAAAAGAGCTTGATTTTTATGATAATGAAACTATTTATAGAACTATGTTATATTGTGATAACTCTATTCATGATTCTATAAATACAAAAGATTTCAGTTCTGATTACGCAAAAGTATCATATATACTAGCAATTCTAAGAAATAATATTAATAAGATTTGGAAGATAGTATTACAGGAGCGAAGAGATGCAAAACTAGCATATCAACCTATTCCAAGTAATATATATACTTCTCTATCTGAAATTCAGAATCCTAAACAAAAAGTAAAAGACATAAGCAAATTTGTGGAGGATTGATATGAAACTAGAAGATTTTCCAAAAGAGTTAATTTCAAAACGTAATGAGATTGAAGGTAATTTTATAATGACCCTTTATAAAGAGCCTGATTTAATAGAAGATTATTCTAATGTAATTAACGGAGAAGATATTCTTACAGATGATGGATGTTTCTATTATGGTCTAGCTCAAAATATGTATAGAATGGGTTACAGAGTATTTGATAATGTTTCGATTAATACTTATTTGAAAGATAAAGATATTTTAAGAGATGGTTTTGAACGTAGAGGTGGTTTTAGAACTATTAATGATATTACTTCGATTTTAGATATAGACAATATAGATATAAACTATGATGAATTGATTAAAAATAACTTTTTACTAAAACTATACGAAAAGGATTTTCCTGTTCTTAAAAACTTAAATAAGTTTGCAGATATGAATTCTGAAGAAGTATATGATTATTATGATTATAGTTTGGCATCTATAATGTCAGATAAAGTTGAAAAAAATAAAGTCGTCGATATATCGAAAGATAATTTGAAATTTATAAATGAATGGAATCAGGGAGCATTAGTAGGATATCAAGTTGGATTACCTATGCTTAATAAAAGACTATTAGGAGTCCATAAAAAAAATATGCTCTTACATTTAGCACATTCAGGTAAAGGTAAGACTACAACAGCTATTGTATTATATATATTACCAGCATTAAAAAGAGGTGAAAATGTTTTAATAATAGCTAACGAACAAGGCGAAGCTGAATGGAGAAATATGCTCATAGCTGCAATTCTTTTTAATGAAATTGGATATTTTAAAATGAATCGTAGTGGAATAAATGAGGGCAATTATAACGATGAAGAGTATGAAAATCTAAAGAAAGCTTCTGAATGGTTAGAAGACCCTAGTCATGGTAAAGTCCTATTTCAAGAACTTAATGATTATGGTATTAAGAACATAAAGAAGACAATAAAAAAATACTCAAAGCTAGGTTGTGGAATTGTCATTCTTGATACTTTAAAACCTGAACAAGAAAATTCAGATAAAGCATGGGCCGAGTTTAATGAAACTGCTAAAAAAGCTTTTACAATAGCTAAAAAAGAAGATATTGCATTAATAGCAACAGCCCAATTAACTCCTGAATCTATGTCTAACTATTATTTAGACTTGAATAACATAGGAAAAGCAAAAGGAATTTCAGAAACTGCCAATCAAGTTGTTATGTTCAGGTTTTTATTTAATGATGAAAAGGAAAAAATGAAACCTTTCACGTTTAAAAAATCTGAAGATGGAAAATATTCAAGTGTTCGAGAATTACACGATTTAGATGTTAATAAAACATATATCGTTTTTTTCACTCCTAAAAACCGAAGTGGAGAAACAACGACACAAATTGTAGCGGAATGGAATCCTAGCTTCTTAACCATGAAACAAGTAGGTTGGATTTCTATTTCACCTAATGGATATAAAAGTAGAGTATAAAGGAGGATATTATTATGAATGTCCTCAAACTAAATAATATATTATCTGGGAATGCAGATAAAATTATTATAATACTTGAATCAATGGGTTATATTGAAATTAGAGAGAAAAGAGGTAGAAAGGGTAATTATCTAGTTTTTCCCAATATTGATGGAGATAATAAAGGTGCTTGTAATGTATATATAGATTCTCTTAATTATAATAATTACACAAGAAATAAAAGAGGAAATATATACACCCTTATTATGGACACTTTAAATATTAATTTCCCAAAAGCTCTTGAATATGTAGCACAAATATTAAAATTAAATAAAAATGCTCTGAACGAAAATGTTCAATATCCATTTGGAGGATTTTATAAATCTATTATTCAATCAAATGAAGAACCTGAATTTAGTATGCAAACTTACGATTTAGATGTTCTTGATGAATATTCAAATAAATATAGCAAACTATTTTTTGAAGATGGTATAAATTATAGTTCTCAGCAAAAATATGGCATTGGATATGATATATGGAGCAATCGTATTACCATTCCAGAATATACATTAGATGGTAAATTATGTGGAATTATGGGAAGATTAAATGACAAAAATTGCGCTCATGATGATAGATGGTTGCCAATTATACCGTGTTCAAGAGATTTAACCGTATTTGGATATACCGAGAATTATAAAAAAATAAAAGAAAAAGATTTAGTAATAGTTGGTGAATCTGAAAAATTTCCAATGCAATTAAATAGTATGCGTTGTGGAATAGGATTAGCAACTTGTGGTCACTATATTTCAGATGTCCAGGCTAAATATATTAAAGGTCTTCAAACTTCAAAAATAATACTAGCTTATGACGAAGGGCAAGATGAAGACTTTATTCGAGAACAAGCAGAAAAATTACAAATGCAAAATCACTTTTTAACAAATACAGTTGGTTATGTATATGATAAAGAAAATGATATTTTAAAAAAAGGAAGTAAAGATTCTCCATCAGATTGTAGTAAAGAAGATTTTCTAAAATTGATAAGAAAACACGTAGTATGGTTATAGACACATCTATTTTTAGGTGTGTCTATATTTTTTGTGGAATATATGTATATAAAAATATTGGAGGATTTATATTATGACTGTAAAAGATTTAAAACAAATATTAAATAATTTTTACGATTCTGATGAATTGTTATTTAAAGTTGAACTAGAAAATGACGATAGAATAATTCACATTGATGATATAGAACAATGTGGTAGTAGCATGCTATTCAAATCAGAAGAAATTATTGAAAATCATTATGGAATAAATGATATCGAAGCAGTAACGGTACATTTTTTTAATGGAGAATGCGCTAGTTTTATTTAATTTATTAAGGAGGTATAAACAATGGGTATCGAAGTTAAAACAGTAGCAGGAGAATATGCAATATACAATGGTAATCAGTATTTGATTAAATTTAATCGTAAAGAAAATGCTGAATATGTTGCTAATATTATTAAAGATGTAAAAACTAAAGATGTAAGAGGATATAAATATATTGTAAAAGGGGAGAGATAATGGAAAGAGAAACACAAGATATTTTAAATGAATTAGAAGAAAAAAATATCCCAGTTTATTCATTTTCAAGAATTGAGACTATTAATAATTGCCTATATGAAGCTTATAGGACATATATTTTAGAAGATAAAGATATGGCTCAAAATAATGTTTATGCGATTATGGGCGGTAAAATTCATGATGTACTTGAAAAAATAATGAACAATGAAGCTACAGAAAAAGATTTACTTCCAGCTATGAATCAAGAACTTGAAGATATGGATATGCTTGGTATTGAATTTCCAAAAGGTAGAGATGGTAGTGATTCTATAAAACAAGGCTGGATTGCAGATATGACTCATTTTTGTAATACATATAAAGCACCAAAAGGTAAATTTGAAACTGAAACTTTTTTCTTATATGAAACACCAAAACATCACTATTTACAAGGATATATAGATTTAACTCGAATAAGAAAAAATGGTTTACTAGAAATATATGATTATAAAACGTCTTCAATGTATAGGGGAGAAGAAATAAAGAAACATGGTAGACAGCTTGTTTTATATGCTCTTGGTAAAGAACAACAAGGATATAAAATCAAATCAATCAATTGGATAATGCTAAAATATTGCGTAGTTTCTTATATTGGAAAGAAACGAAGTAACTCTAAAGAAGAATCAGAAATCACTAAAATTGTTGAACGTAAAAATATAGTTAAAGAGTTAGAAAGTGTAATTGAAACAAAACTTTGGAAATTAGGTTTAGATGAAATAGATGTTGAAATTATTCTTGATGATGCAAAAAGAAAAAACGAGATTCCTGAACAAATAGCCAATGAATTTACAATAAAACCTTATGTAATGAATTACGAGCTTACAGACGAAATTAGACAGGAGTGTAACGAGTATATAGATTCTACTATTGAAATGTGGGAGAATCTTGATTCGAGTAATGAAAGTCAATACGAGCATATTCCATTTACAAAAACTAAAGTAATAAAAAAGAAACGTGAAGATGGAACAGAATATGAAGAAAATAAAACAACGGAAGAATGTTTTTATTGTTATTCGTTGTGTGGATATACTAAAAAATGTCCATATTTTCAAACATATCTAGATACTAAAGAAAAATCAAAGGAGAATGATGATTTATGGTAAATGATAAACAATGTGTATTTTGTAAAAATTATAATTTCGAACTTAAAAAATGTGAGGAAAAAGAATGTTCATTAATCGGTCGCAACGCATATAGTCTGTATGAAGAAGTAAATGAAAATGAAAAAGAATTACGTTTAAAAACGATAGAAGAAAATAATAGAAAAGAAAAAAAAGAAAAAATCATCTATACTATTATTATTTTTTTTATAATTTTAGTAGTATTAGCATTTTTAATATGCTTATTTACTATGCTCATTCAAAGTACTATATATCGCTATTCAAATCCAAGTTTAACTGAAACTCAACTTTTTATATGGAGATTAAATAATTATCCATTTATTTATTTTATAATAATATTATTAGGATTGATTTGTGCCTATTTGAAATTAAAATAATGAGGAATTCATATTATGATAAACAATAAACCGATAATTAAAGCTTTTCTTCATTGGTACAAAAAGAATGGCGATTCTTTACCAAGACATATGACCAGACAATTATTACAAATTGAAAATTTGAAGCAATTCTGTTTAGAGTTTCCGACTTGTGAAGGTTGTCCGTTTATGGAAGAATACAAAGGTTGTATGTTTAGAGGCAAAACACCGAGAGAATGGTAAAGGAAAATAATAATAATGAATATAAGTGAACCTAGAATGATTAGCCAAGAAGAATATTCAAAGTTAGATGATTCAAAAGTTGGGTTAGTTTGCGAGTGTACATATTTTGCGCCAGAAGGTACATTTGGACATATTGTAGACAAAAGAAAAGCGTGTACAGAAGGTTATCAATGTTCAAAATGCGGACTAATAATGAAATATAGAATAGGATTTTGAGAAACCATGATTTCCCAAAAGAAAGGAATTTATATATGAATAATGGATATTATAGAAGAAAAGAATTAGCAGATAAATATCATTGGCAAGTAATGATTGATATTGATAGATGGACTACAGAGATGTATTATTGCTTAAATATTAATGAAGTTAAGAATAAAATGTTAGAACTCAGAAAAGAATATTATTCATCTACTTTAGAAAAAAATGATAGTATGAAATGCACTATTACATATAAATTTAAAATAGTTGCCACTTATGATTTAAAAAGTCTTAAAAGAATAAATGAAAACGATTAAGAAGTAAATTATGACAATTTTTAAAAGAAAGGAGAAAATAATGCAAGTATATCAACATGGAAATAAATATAATCCTCCATTATTTAGATGTCATAATTGTGGATGTATTATTGAAATAAATCAATTAGAAAAAATAGGTTTAGCTAAAATAGAAAATGAAAAATCTTCTTTTACATGTCCAGAATGTTTATCTCTAAATATAATTAGTAATATTAGAATTGGTTTTGTATCAAATAATTGGTGCAAAATGAATCATATTCCTATGAAAAGAAAAAATCGTAATAGAGTAATCATTTTTCCGAAAATTGTTAAAGCTGATAAAAAAATACTTACAATGAAACTCGAAAATGTTGTTGGTGGCTCTATTATAGTTAATCAATATCTTGATAATGGAGAACTTGGTAAAGCGTATGAACTCGGTATTACTGCTTCTGATAATGAGTTTGCAATTAAAATAAAAAAGAAAAATACTATTATAATTCTACCAAAAGATAAAGAAGCAAAATGTTTTTTGATTAAATATAATTATAAAAAAATTCTTAGGGAGAAATAATTTATGCTAAATAATAACGATTATTACCATCCTGACGAAGCTCTGTCTCGAATATCAGAACAAGAAGCTATGCTAAAAACAGCTATGGACGTACAAGTAATTTTACAACTACTAATTGCGAAGGGTATTTGTACTCAAGAAGAAATAGCTGATATGAGATTAAAAGTTGCGAATTTACCTACTTATAAAAATACACTTAATACATTAAAAACTGAAAGAGCTGCTATGGAAAAAGCTAAAGCTAATCCACAAGAATATTTAGGAGCATTATTCAATGCCAAAATGAATGGAGACATAAAATAGATTTGCAAAACTAGATAGTTGTGATATTATAAAGATACAAAAGAGCTACCGATAGACGGTTAGCCCAAATAGTGATTAGAAATTAACCGCTTAGTTTGGACGCTAGGGCGGTTATTTTCTTTTATGCAAAGAAATGAATGTCATTATAGCAAATATCATAATCACAAATTGAATCAAATCTGACCATGAAACCATAATCTAGCCCTCCTTTCGATTGAAGTAAACCTCCTTTCGTTAGGATAAGGCTAACCGCCTACCATCTTGGTAGCTCCGTGTCGTATTATATCAAATTTATATATTAAGGACAATAAAGATGCCGTATCAACGGTATCTTTTTTATTTTTATGGAATATATTATAAATAAGTTTTTTAGGAGTAATATATGAGAATATCAAAATCTTGTCCTTGTGATAAAAAGTGTGAAGAAAGAAATGCTACTTGTCATTCTACGTGTCAAAAATATAAGAGATGGAAGTTTCTTCAACAGATTGAAATAAACCAATATAATAAACAACGAGAAATTGACCATGCAGTAAATGAAATTATTGTTGACGGAGCTACAAAAAGTTCTTGTCCTGAATCATTAAAACATAGGAGAAAGAAAAATGGACATTGATAAAATATTTAAGGTGTTAGAATACGTTGGTAACATATCTGACTCAGGCTCAATCGCCGTGAGTGTATTTATTCAATTAGCAATATCAATTCTTGTAGCTTCTGCTTTACGCATTGGTTTTATCTTGAAAAGTGCAAAGATAAAAATAATTGGAGAAAAAAAATATATTAAACAAAAAGCTATTATACTCAATCATTGTGGGTTAGAAATATTAATAAATCTTATTTTTTCATACTTGTTATTATTGTTATTAAATACTAGCAATAATAATTTAATAATGAATATGCTTATTTCTCCTTTATTAGGACAAGTAGTAGCAATATGTATAGATGATTGGTATTTAATTCCAAAAGAAAAAGAAGGAATATATGATAAAATACCAAATCATGAAAAAATATCATCAGCAAATTCGATTACAAATCTTGTTGAAATTCATGGAATGCTTGATTCTAGTTTGAGCGAATCGGAGGAATTTAGACCAGTGATTATACAAGCAATTAATGAAATAAAAAAAATTCAAGAAGAACACGAAACTAAAATAATAGATATTCAGCAAAAATGCGATTCTACGGTTGATTATCTTAAAAGAATGCAAAATGCAGCTATACGAGATAAAAAAATAGATATCAAACAACAAGTATATGATTGTTTAAATGCTGGATTTGTAACTCCTAAACAAAGAGATAAAATTCAACTTGAATATGAATCATATTTAGATTTAGGCGGAAATGGAGAAATTGAAAAATTATATGAAGAACATTTTGTAAAACTTCCTGTTCATGAAGAACGTAGACATATAGAACTAGAAGTTGAAAACGATAGAAGACAACCATTTAAATGTGAATATGGTTCGCTTGATTAATTTTTTTAGAGATGAATTTTTTCATCTCTTTTTTTATGCTTTTTAGAATATAAATATATACAAAAAAGGAGGGTTTTACTATGTTGTGGAAAATGAAATTTAAAGTAGAAACAGAAATAATAGTACAAGCTGAAAATTACAATAATGCTATAGAAAAAGGATTTGAAAATATAAAAGATAAAATTAATTCTATAGATAATCTAGAGGCTACTAATTTTGAATTAAACCCTACTTCTATAGAGGTGCTAAATGAGCAAAAATAAAGTAGTTATAATTCTGTTAATGTTAATTATATTTTTATTTATTTCAGTTTCATGTAGAAAAAATTTTCAACAAAATTCAAATATAGATGAATGGAATGGCGGATATTGTATTTTAGACAATGGAAGACTTGATTACATAGGAACCGGTAATAAAGTGCATTACAAATGTAGTAGATGTGGTAAAGAATATGTATTTGATGAAGTTAAACAATATGAAAAATAGGAGAATAAAATGATAACAGAACCTTTATATATGAGCACTCCAACATTTCGGAATTATGAAATGCTTCATGATGCTCAACAATATTACAAAGGCTGGAATGATGCTATGCACTTTATTTTTGATAGTCCTGAAGAAAAACGTAAAAAATTACATGAGCAGAAAGTTAAAGAGTTTATGGAAAGATGCGAAGTTATAGAAAGTGAAAACTAATATGCCATATTGGATTAAAAAAGATAATCGAAAGAAAAGTCAAATATTTATTTGTCCATTATGTAAAAAGGAGTGTAACTGTATAGCTTATATTGGCAATACAAAATTTACAAGAATAAATGTTTGCGATTATAAATTTTGTCCTTATTGTGGTAAAAGAATAGAAAGTGAGAGAGCAAATGAATAGAAGAAGCGAAAAGTTAGACCAGCATCTCAATAAGCAAGTCGAAATCACATTTATTGACGGAGATAGCAGAGTTGGTGTATTTGGGTGGAATGAACACCTTGAACCACTTATGATAATCCCACAACAATATTATTTAAGATATTCAGATGGAACATATCTTAGTTTTAGAAAAAGCCACGTTAAAAGCATAAAGGAAGTGAGGGAGTAGATGAAAGTACCAATATTTAGAGCACACGGAGACGATATAGACAGAGACTTTGAGGGTTTTTATTTCGCTATGCCAGAGACAACTTATTGTTTTAGTGATGATTATAAAAATATTCCTGTCAAAATTAAGCATTATATTGTTTTCCATGAAATGACAGATTGGGGATTGCCTAATCAGCCTAAGATTGCCACTATTGACCCATCAACGTTAGTTCAAGTGGGCTATGTCGATACTGAGGACGGTAATTACATTCCAGAAAAATGGATTAAAGGGGATTAAAAATGACTAAGGAAGAATGGTATTCCAATTGTTTGATTGAAGCTTTAAAGGCAAAAATTAAATGGAGAAAGCAGATACAAATAATTTATATTCCATCATGGAAGAATGAAGTGTATTGCCCTCATTTTATGTGGCACGATTTAGTAGATAATAATATTAAAGATTTCCATGCAGAACAAGGATATGTAGAAAAGTGGTATAACTTTTTTTTATTTAAGGGACATATCAGATGCCGACCATATTCAGTCTATGAAAGATGGTTAAAAACTAATAATTGGAATTAAGGGAGATTTGAAATGATTAAAGACTTAATAAAAATAAATGACAAAACGTATTTGCCAGTTGAAGATTTGATTGAAGATTTAGAAAAACATCTAGACTATGAAATCAAAGATGTTCCAAAAGATTATAAAGATGGTTACGAATGGGCTACACATGATACACTCACATATTTAAGTCAGTATAAGGGGGATTTGGAATGACTAAAGAATTTATTGAAGATATAAGACAATCATTAATACCTTTTGTAAAAAAAGAGTTATTAGAAATTAATTATGAAGGGCTAGGTAAATCTAATGCGGAAGAATTTGAAAAAGATTTAAACGAGGTCTTAGATTTAGCAAGCAAGGCACTAGAGCAGGACAATGATGAAATCTTTAAACAATTCAAAAAGAAAGTATTCTTGGAGTCTGAGGACATATTAGGTAATGAAATGGTAGATAGCTATATGATAACAGATTATTTAGCTGAATTATTAGGAGTAGAAAATGACTAGAGAGCAAATAATAACAAGAGTAAAACATAGTTCTATGTACATAGACGATAGAGAAACGGCTGATTATATTATCAATGCACTAGAGCAACAACCTTGTGATTGCATATCTTTAGAAGTTTACAAACAAGTAATATGGGAACGTGATATAGCGATTGAACAGTTAAAAGAATTAGGTTACGAATTTGGCGAGAAAATAAGGACTTCTGATGATTGTGTGAACAGACAGGCAACCTTAGATGCAATAATCAAAGAGTTATGTATTAAAGACGAAAGTTATTTATTACCAAGTGAAAAAGCTATATATAACGTGGTTAAGAATATGCCACCTGTAACACCTACACATGGCACTTGTAAGGATTGCAGATGGCTAACCACAGACGAAGATGGCAACTATTATTGTAGACAAACATGGGATTTTGACAGCCTTGATTTCTATTGTGCGGATTATGAAATAATTGAAGATATGTCAAAATATGAGTATATTTGTCCCAATTGTGATGCTGAAGTTGTATCTAAATTAAACACATTTGAGTGTTGGAGATGCGGTGCGAAAATGAGAGGTGATAAAAATGATAGCAATTAAAGATGGAGAAATGCCTATTTGTTGTGCTGAATGTTTTTTTTATGATGAATATGATGGATTTTGTAGAATACTATGTATATCGGAGTGGGAAGAATATATTAAAGAAACAAATTATTCCGATTACGATTGGAAATATGAAAAAAGAGCAGATATTTGTCCTCTAGTAGAAATAGAAGAACACAAGAAGGGTAAGTGGATAAAAGTTTCCGAGACAGAATTTGGCATTGGGTATCAATGTTCTGAGTGTGGAAAATTTATCTTAACAGAAAGTATAGACGGAAGAAAACTTGAAGATTTTCCATATTGCCATTGTGGAGCAAAGATGGAGAGGTGCGAGAATGAGTGATGCAAAACTAACAGTAGATACAATAACGGAGTTGCAAAACAAGATAGCAACCCAACGAGAAGTTATATGCAATCTAAATTCTATGAATGATGAATTGCAAGAGAAGATAGCTAAACAAGAGCAAGTAAATCAAGAATTATGGGCTGAAAATGAGGATTTAGAGAAAAAGCTAGAAAAGATTAATCAAATAATAGATTCAGCAGATATTAAAACTTGGGGTGAATCATCAATAGTAATTAGAATCAGAGAGGTATTAGAACAGGAGTAGAAGTATGGACGAAAAAGATTGGCAAGAAATACGAGAGTTACGGTTACAAAACATGGGTACAAACAAAGGTATAGCTTTAGGAAATCTTATAGCAGAAAAGCAAAGATTAGACAAAATTAGGCAGATAGCTAATGGAGTTAAAATCGATAAGACAATAACTAAAGCATTAGCTTTAGATAAGATTATAGGGATATTAAAAGAGGAATAAAGCTATGAATATTAAAATTGCAGACCTAAATATTTCTAATGATGAAAGAGTATATGGAACTCTGATAAAGGATTTAGAGAAAATGGGATACTTACTTATTGAAGATGACCTATTAAAATGTAAATTTGTAATTGCAAGAAAAGAAGATAAGGAGTAAAACTACGGAAAGGAAAAGGACAAAATATATGACGGAGAAAGAGCTTATACTAAAATATCATTGTAATCCCGAACGTTGTAGTGGAGCTTGTGATTATGCTAAATATACTGAAGACGACCCAATATGTCAAAATTGCACTATACAATTTATAGCTGATTTAAGAGCTTATAAATTATCTAGTGACCACCGTTTTAAGTCCAAATATAGAAATTTAATAAAAGAATATTGACAATAACTACACAGTTCTTATAGAAAATAGATTATAAGTATATCGGAGAGTAAAACTATGGCAGAGTATATAGACAGAGAAAATATAATTCCTCATGCTATTGATGATGATTACGAAGAAGGCGGAGAGCGACTAATTGTAGAGTATGAAGATATAAAGGAGATACCTACCGCAGATGTAATAGAGCGTGCTGAGTATAATAGAGCTTTAGAGTTAATAGCTTATTTATTCGGAGAGCATGATAAGCGAGAAGCAGAATATACTAATTTACACTCTAAGATTAATAAGGTTAAATCCGATATTGAGTTAATGCTTGAACAGGAAAAGCAGAAAGACGGAACATACACGGAAGTAGGACAGGGTATTGCAATAGCCTTAGGATTATTAAATTATGAGATAGGAGAGTAGATTATGAATTGGTTATATTATTTAGGAGCATGTACATTGGTTATATTGTGTTTTGTTATTGTAATTTGGATATGGTGGGTTACTGAAAATATATTCGATTTTCTTAATACAAAAAAACATTATATCAATCACATCGATAATTTTAATAATAATGTAAAAATAGACAATATGTGGCATAAAGAAATCAATAAGAGATTAAAAAAAATAGAAAATCACAAAGAAGAATAAAGAATAAAATTTTTGTTTTATATAATATATTAGAATTAAAACCTCCCATTTCGAGAATAAAGAAGTATGGGAGGTTATTTTTTTATGTGTATATATAGTTCAGAAGATATAAAAAAAGCAATAGAGAGAGCAGATGAATTACTTCATCCATTTCTTATTCTTTGTCATCCTGATAATGAAGAACAAATAAAAACTATATTACAAGAATACAAAGAAGAATTTTCATGCTATTCTTTAGAGACTTGTATATATGTAGAGAAAAATAAAATTTATATTATTGATAAAAAGAATCTTAATGTAGTTAATGTTCTTAATGAAGATATCAAAGATAAAAAGGGGAGTAATTGATTATGCAAAATTATCATAGACATTCTTGTTATTCTAATATTTTTACTGCCGATAGTGCGACTACAAATGAAGATTATGCAAAAAGAGCAGTAGAATTAGGTCATAAAATAATATCTTCTGTAGAACATGGTTGGCAAGGTTATTATTTTCAATGTTTTGAATTAGCTAAAGAATATGGATTAAAGTTCGTATTTGGAACTGAAGCATATTGGGTAAAAGACCGTCATGAAAAAGATAGAACTAATTGTCATATTATTGTATTAGCAAAAAATGAAAATGGAAGACAAGCTATAAATGATATGCTATCTACTGCTAGTGAAGATGGCTATTATTATAAACCAAGAGTTGATTTAGAATTATTATTAAAATTGCCAGCTAATGATGTATTTGTAACAAGCGCGTGTTTGGCATTTTGGCAATATGATAATATTGAAGATATTGTTTTACAATTGCATGAATATTTCAAAGATAATTTTATGCTTGAAATTCAATATCACAATACTCAACAACAAATTGAACTTAATAAAAAAATTCTAAATTTTGCCCAAAAATATCATATAGAAATGATTGTAGGGTTAGACAGTCATTATATTCTACCTGAAGAATCTATCGAAAGAGACTACGTTCTTGAATCTAAAGATATTCATTACGAAAACGAAGATGGATGGTATATGGATTATCCTGATGATTCTACAATAATGGAACGTTTCTTAGAACAAAATATATTTACAAAAGAGCAGATTCAAAAAGCTATGGATAATACCGATATCTGTCTCACGTTTGATGATTATGATAATGTTTCAATATTTAATAAAGAAATAAAACTTCCAACTCTTTACCCGAATCTAACTAAAGAAGAAAAAGATAAACTATATAGTAGATTAATAACAAAAAAATTTAAAGAGTATATGAAAAATATTCCACCTGAAAGATATCAAGAATACTATGAAGGTGTAAAAATGGAAGTTCAAACATATAAAGATACGGGTATGGTAGATTATCCGTTACTTGATTATGAAATTGTTAAAGAAGCTGTTAGCATGGGAGGACTAATTACTTCTACCGGTAGGGGGTCAGCCGTTGGTTTTTTTACAAATACTTTATGCGGATTTTCAAAAGTAGATAGATTTACATCGGCTATCAAACTTTATCCTGAAAGATTTATTAGTACAACACGTATCTTAGAAACAAAATCTTTACCAGATATAGATTTGAATGTTGGTACTCCTGAAATATTTGAACAAGCTCAAATAAATGTTTTAGGTCAAGAACACGTTTATCCTATGATAGCTTTTGGAACATTTAAAAAGAAGTCAGCATTCAAATTATATGCTAAATCACAAAATTTAGATTTTTCAATTGCTAATGAAATCACATCACAAATCGAAAAATATGAAAATGATTATAAATATGCTGATGAAGATAATAAAGATGAAATAGATATTTATGATTATGTTGATAAAAAATATGCACCTTATATTGAAGCTAGTGAAAAATATTTAGGTATTATTTCAGATAAGAAAAAAGCTCCATGTTCATATCTTTTATATCAAGGCAATATTAGAAAAGAAATTGGTTTAATAAAATGTAAAAGTGATTCAACAAAGAAAGAGTGTATTACGTGTGTTATTGATGGCGCAATAGCTGAAAATTATAAATTTTTAAAAAATGATATCTTAAAAGTTGACGTAGTATTATTAATAGACAAAATTTTTAAACGCATTGGCATTAAACCTTTTGATGTAAACACACTATTAGAAAAGGTAAAAAATGATAAAAAAGTATGGGATTTATTTGCAAAAGGATACACTGTTGGTTTAAATCAATGCGAGAGGAAAAAAGCAAATAGTAAAAATCCATTTGGAACGGTCAACAAAGTTAAAAAGTATAAGCCTAAAAATGTTTCAGAACTTACAGCTTTTATTGCCGCAATAAGACCAGGATTTTCTTCAATGTATTCGAAGTTTGAATCACGAGAAGATTTTAGTTGGGGAATTCCTTCGCTTGATAATTTAATCCGTACAAAAGAGCTTCCAGTTTCTTTTTTATTTTTCCAAGAACAAGTAATGGCAGTTCTAAATTTTGGTGGATTTCCAATGAATAAATGTTATGGAATTGTAAAAGCGATTTCAAAAAAGAAAACTGAAAAGGTCATTCCACTTAAAAGTCAATTTATAGAGGGATTTAAACAAAGATTGATAAATGACGAAGGACTAGATGAAAATAAAGCTTTGGATAGCTCTAAAAAAGTATGGATTATTATCGAGGATAATACTGCTTATGGTTTTAATTCGGCTCATGCTTTTTGTATGGCGCTAGATTGTTTATACAACGCATGGCAAAAAGCTAATCATCCTTATGAATTTTATGAAGTAGAATTAAATCATTACACAAATAAAGGTAATAAGGAAAAAGTATCATGGCTAAAAGAAGAAATGAAAAAAGCATTTGATATTGATGAAGGTGAATATAAATGGGGATTGGATAATCGTAAGTTCGTAGCTGATAAAAAAAATCATTGTATAAATCCATCATTAGTAGGTATCAAAGGTATAGGGCAAAATGTTGCTAATTCTTTATATTTAGAATCTCAAAAAAGAGAATATACGAATTTATATGATATTTTTAATAATATAAAAATTAGTTCTTCTATAATTGAAATTCTAATTAAAATTGGATATTTTCAAGATTTTGGGTCTACTAAGAAAATACTAAATTATAAAAGAGCTTTTGATGAATTAAACGGAAGAAAACAATTTAATAAGAACAATATTATAGACTCAGAGTATAAAAAATATATAATTCAATATTCAGAAGAATCAAAAACTCAATATAGAAATTTTAATTATAGACAAGCATTAGATGATATCTGGAATAATTTAGAAGAAGAAGAATTATCCATTGTTGAAAGAATAATTGTTGAAATAAATTATTTAGGATTTGCAAAATCTAAATATCCATCTGTATCTCCTGAATATGCTTTTATTCAATCTATTAAAGGTAAAACAAGTCGAACGATTCAATTATATAGACTTACTGATGGAACAACCGAAACAGTCAAAGTTAGAAAAAAACAATTTGATGCTAATCCTTTTGAAGAAAATCAAATTATCAAAACTATTGATTGCTTTGATGATAAAAAATGGAAATATGATTCTCAGAATGATAGTTATTATCAGATTGATGAAAAAGAACGAATATTATCTAAATGGAGTATAGTAGAAGATGATTGATAAATACAAATATACAGATAAAGAAAAAGATGAATTAATTAAATCAATGGTCATATTGGTAGATACAAGGGAGAAAGTTAATGAACATATTATTTCAGTGTTTGATAAAAATAAAATTTCTCATGAATCAAAAGCCTTGGATAGATGCGATTATTCTTTCTATATCCCAGCTAATGAAAAACTTGGTATTATTCGTGATATATATTTCGATAAAGAAGTGGCTATTGAACGCAAGGCTAACTTGGAAGAAATATCAAATAATCTTACAAAAGAACGAGATAGATTTGAAAAAGAACTAGCATTAGCTCCTAAAACAAAAGTGATTCTAATTGAAAATGCTTGCTATGAAGATATATGTACAGGTAACTATAATTCTCAATTTAATAAAAAATCTTTCTTAGCGACAATACATTCTTTTTGGTTTAGATATAATGTACCTTTTTTCTTTATCAAAGATAAAACTAAATCAGCGATATTTATAAGAAAATATTTTGAATATTATTTGAAAGAATTATTACGCTGATTATTTCGCATCTTAAAAACTTCATATCTAGAATAAAAAAGTAGAAGTTATTTTAACTTCTACTTTTTTTATTTTTTAGATTGGAGGTATGTATGAAAAATAAAATATATCGAAGTTTAGTAATACTTATTTTTACTTTAGGACTGTATGCGACAAGTATATATAATCCCCCCGAACAATTAACAACTAGCAATACAGATACGTTTTCAGGCGCAATTAAAACCGTAAACAAACAAAGTAGTAACGTATCTAGTTCTATTTCTAATACTGAAATTAGTATCGTAGGTAACGGAGAAAATATAGATAGACTAGAAATGGTTGGAGAAATTGAGGTACAAAGCGAACCATTAGTTTTCCCAGATTCTTATTATGACCCTGAAACTGAAGAATATAGAGAAGAAGAATTTTGGGATGATATGGAATTAGTAGCTTTAGTTTGTGTAGCTGAAGCTGAAGCTGAGTCAGAATTGGGAAAACGCTTAGTTATAGATACTATTTTCAATCGAGCAGAATCACCTTATTTCCCAAATACAATATATGGAGTCGTATATGATAACTCTCAATATTCATGTGTGTGGAATGGACGATTAGAAAAAGTAGAATATGACGAATATATCGCAAATCTTGTATTGGAAGAATTTAATAATAGAACTAATTCAGAAGTAGTATTTTTTAAAACAGATAGTTACTTTGGCTTTGGAACTCCAATTATGAAAGAAGGTAGTCATTATTTTAGCGGGAGGTAATTAGGAAAAGAAAACTAATATGCGAATTCCAGTTGAATCAGAGTACATAAATTAATAAAGGAGTAACGAATGTTTTTTACGACCAATGATAGATTACAAAAAATTGAAGAAATAATTACTTACAATACTCAATTATTTGAAAATCATAAACCAATTATAGAACTTATTAAAAGTGAAGAGTATCTTAAAGCTCCTGCTAGTTCAAAATATCACGGATGTTATGCAGGTGGATTGTTCGACCACTCATATAATGTAGCCACAATACTTGCAGATTTAACTGTTAAAAATCAATTAACGTGGCAACGTCCTGAATCACCATACTTAATAGGATTTCTTCATGATTTATGCAAAATTGATAATTATATACCAAATTTAATAAAAATATATGACGAACAAAATAATGATGCAATAAAAATAGGTTATAAACAATCCGATGACGAACCATATAAATACAACAAAGAAATATTATATAAAGGTCATGGAACCAAAAGCGTAATAATGGCTTGCGAGTATGAATCTTTAACTCCTGAAGAGATTGCTTGTATTGTATATCATATGGGAGCTTTTACTGAAAAAGAAGAATGGAATAACTATACAAGGGCAATACATCAATATCCTAACGTTCTTTGGACACATCATGCCGATATGATTGCGACTCATATTATGGAGGTTTAAATGAAAAACAAAAAAGAAAATCAAATTTTTGAATCTATAATGAGTTTTTATTTTCTGATGTTATTAATAACTATTATTTTGATTATGTTAAAAATAGACCAAAGATTATCAATTGGTTGGATATGGGTTTTGTTTCCACTTTGGACTCCAATCGCTCTGATTTTTATATGGTTCATTTTATTATCAATAATAATACTCATTCAAACAATGAATGAAGTACATCGAGAAAGAAAAGAAAGAAAGGAGAAATTGAAAAATGCTAAAAAATAAAGATGAGCACGTAAGAGAGCTGGCTAAAATCTTTAGAGAAAAATATAAAGCAAATGAATTCATGACTATCCTTTTTATTCGAAGATTGAATTCTCTTGGTTATGTAGTAGTAAAAGGAGAAGACTTAAAAAAATGCGGAGACATAAATGGTAGTAATATAGGAAAAATAATTACAACTTGGAAAGATAATTTTAAAGGAGGAAGAAATAATGATTGAAGTAATTGTATTAAGTTCTGACGATAAAAAAAGTTGTCCTTTTTATAGATTTACTGAATGGGATTCAGCTAGTTCATTTATAAAGTTTAATGTGGAAAATGGTTATTCTTGTGAAGTAAATGGAGTTGAAGATGGAACAATTGATAGAAAAGAAAATTAATGAATATACAGAAAAATATGCTACAAAACATCATATTACTATAGAAGAAGCTCGTGAACATTTAATGGTAAAAATCGCAAGACATTATTTTGAAGGAGCAAATTATGATAAGAACAGATGACCCTTTAGGAGATTTTAATAGATATGAAGCTGAACAATTTCTATGGGAAATGAGTAGACCGGTATGTAGTGATTGCGGAGAACACATAACAGGTGATTATCTATGGGAGTTTCATGGATTAATCTATTGTGAAGATTGTGTCGATAGGCACAAAGAAAGGATTGATTTATAAAAAAATAATATGAGAAGGTTTAATTATAAAATCAATGATAACGATATAAAACATTTAAAAGAATTAGGTTTTAAAAATATTGGCGAGGGAGTTTATGAATATCAATTTGCTGGATATAAATGGCAAGGATTTACGACAATCACTTGTAAATTTATAGCTTTTGACGATAACAAAGATATTATCGTAGATGTCCTAAATGAAAACGGTAATTTATATGCTCCTTATTATTCAGACGATAATGATAATCGAGTTCTCGCAATTATTAAAAGTAATATCACAAAAGAAATGAAAAAATGCGGAATCGAATATAAGGAGAAAATATAATGAAGTATAAAAAAATAGGAAAAGCTATTGGCGATTTAATTGCAAATTATGAAGATGCTATTCATACCGATTTTGTATATAAGCCAATAAGTTATGCTTTATATCAAACATGGAAAAAATGGGATGAAAAAGAAGAACCTAGAAAAACTAAAGATAGACACGAAAAGGAGCAAAAAATTGATAAGCTGAAAGGTAAGGAAGAATGATTATATCATGTTCTAATTGTGGTATGAATTGCAAACTTCAAGGTTGTATAGCAGAAGCAATAGGCTACAAATATAAAGGAGCTTATCAATGTCCGTATTTCGTACCAGTTGATATCGGAGAGAAAAATTTGGTAAAGAGAGTTACTACAAAAAAGTAAGTCATTAAAAACTTTAATTTAGGGAGATTTATATATGAGCGAAAAAAGAGAAAGATTAACTAAAAATATTAAAAACATTGAAAAGGCGACAATCGAAGAGTTATTTCTTAACAGTTGTTATTATGATGAAATGAATAATAACCAATTAACATTTAGACATCTAACACAAAACGACAATGCTTATCAATTACTTTATGATTTGTTCGAAACATATAAAGATACTTCAATTGCTTTTTCTCCAAATTTACCAGAAGATGATAATGATTTTATGAGAGATATCTTTATTGAAAACTCTATAAAAGACCTATCTAATATTGATGGATTACTTTGTAACTTTTTCTGTTTAATCGATACCAACGCTAAATTAAGGGAACGATTAAAAGAATACGAAGATAAAGAATTTGGAAAGGAATAAATTATATGCAAAACAATCAAATTGAATCAGCCGAAACATATTATACAGTAAAAGATATAAAAGAAATTCTTAATATGGGAAATACGACCGTATATAAATTAGTAAATCAACCCGACTTTCCTAAAATAAAGATAGGGAAAAAATGGTTAATTCCAAAATCAAAGTTTGAGTTATTTATGAACAGATGGTCAAATAAATGTTATGAATTTTAATATCATCTGAGCTAATCTGAAATAGGTTAGCTCTTTTTTTGAACCGAAATTAGAAATCGGTTCAATTCCGGTTCAAATTCAATTTCGGTTCATTGAACCGATTTTTTATGTATTTTATTTCGTACAATGTCCTATTTATGCGGTCTGCGAGACTTGTCATTCTTGGTCTCCAAAACCTTTGGTGGGAGTTCGATTCTCTCATCCCCTGCTAAAGAAGAGCCTTGAAAACACTGGGTTTTCAGGGCTTTTCCTTTATCTAAAATTAACTTCAAATTTTCATTTTTTACCGTTTTTTATCACTTTTTATCAATTCATTTCGGTTCAAATTTCGGTTCAAGTGGATTGTAATTTCGGTTCAAAAGTTATACCATATGTAATCATACCATTTTTAATAAAAAAAGGAGAGAAAAGAATGACGGGGAAAAAGAAAATTGTCCTTCCCCATGGAGAAGGCTACGTTGATTATGTAGAAAGTAGAAAAAAATATAGATATAGAAAAACTGTCGAGTTACCCGATGGAACTAAAAAAGAATTAAGTGTATATTTAGATTCACCTTCTGAATATAAAACTAAAATGGATTTAAGAATACAAAAAGAGTTAGACAAATTTTCTAAGTCTAAATCTTCTAAAAAAATAGTTCTTTGTGAAGCCATGTATAAATGGTTAGAGACAGTAAAAAAACCGGTATTAAAATCTCAAAGTTATGATAGATTAGAAAAGACTATAAAAAATCAAATTGAATCTTCTGATATCGGATATATTAGATATGAAATGGTTACTACTGATGATATTCAAAATTTGATAAAAGAATTAAATGAAAAACATTTTTCATATTCTGTAATTAAAAAAACGTATGATGCTTTAAATGCGTTTTATAGATATGCGAGTGCAAAAGATAAAATTGATAATCCTATGTTACTTGTTGTAATGCCAACACAAGCTAATACAAATCACGAAGCTAGAAATGTAGTTTGGTTTGAAGAAGAAGATATTGAACTTTTTATTGAAGAATGTCACAAAACATGGAATACGGGTAATCCTAGATATGTTGGCTCTTTAGCATATGGAGCAAATATATATCTTGGACTTCGTATTGGGGAATTATTAGCTCTACAATGGCAAGATATAGACTTTAATGATAATACTCTCCTTGTTAATAAAACATTAATTGAAAAGAAAAATCCTAATTATGACCCAAATGACCCAACATCAAAAAAAGTTGTTTTTGAGATTCAAAATTCTAATAAAACAAGTAAAAACAGAAGAGTACCAATTTCTGCGCCCGCAAAAAAATTATTGCTAGAACATAGAATGAAAAGCACATTTACAGAACCTACCGATTTTGTTATTTGTACAAAAAATAGAAAACCGACAACTGCTAAAAATGCAGACGATACAATTAAAGCAATTCAAAAAAATTCTGGAACAAAAGTACAAGGTGCTTCTACACATACGTTAAGACATACTTGCGCAAGTTTGTTATTTAAAGCAGGAATACCTATAGAAATGATTTGCCAAATATTAGGAAATTCTAGAGAAGTTTGTGAAAAAACTTATGTACACTTTGCAGAACAACAAATGAAAGCCGCTGCGAGCAAAGCTGGAAGTATGCTAACAGAATCTTTAAATAAATTAGATTCAACGACTAAAATTGTATCTGAAGAAATGCAACAATCTAAATTAATCTAAAACGTAAAAAATAGGGTAGTAGGAATTAACCTACTACCCTTATTATTTTTAATCATTTAATTAATTATTTAACATCTAAAATTTTCAACGCCTGAATCTATTTCTTTTACTATATAGCGATATCAACTAGTAATAAAACACAGTTCCGTCAAGCACTCATACGTGTCTGCTTTTACTATATAGTAATATTAACTAGCAATAAAACAAGCCGAGCAACATGAAAGACTGTATCATGCTTTTACTATATAGCAATATTAACTAGTAATAAAACTCAAGACTTATAAACAAATATAGCCCTTGCCTTTTACTATATAGCAATATTAACTAGTAATAAAACCTCAAATCTAGTACATTAATTATCTCAACTACAATGTATAGAAGCATTCATTAATTTCGTAGATTAATTCTGCTTACGCAAGGCGAGTAAAACACCTAGACGTTATTATAACATATTTAACTAATAATGCTAACTATTTATGCTCTAAATCCACCATTCGCAGAAAGAATAAATCCACCGCTTAAAGAACCAATTTGAACTCTTGATAAATCCTCGATATTAGTCCATACAGGCTTTATAGTTTTATCTGTAGGTTCATCAAAGCATTCGATAGGACTTTCTACGCCATGTATTTCATACCACATTGAATGTTTATTACTAAGATGATTTTGAGTTGTATAGATTCTATTTTCCAAAAGATTAAATAGACTAGCGCACATAGAATCAAGTGGCATACTCTCAAGATATCTACCTGCTTCAGTATACTGCTCATTCTCAAGTAATTGTTGATGATGATTTGATAAAGGAAGTTGTTCTAAATTGATATCTGATAAACATAATAAATCATCCACTGTATCAGGAAAATGAGATTCAGTATCATATCTTATTACTTCAGCCATATCAATCACCTCCAATCCAAACGAAATTATCCCATACTCCGTCTGGCTCGTCTTCTTCAATAGAAATAAACTGTCCAGCTACTCTAGATTTAATTTGAGTGTTTCTGATTTCCTCAATTATTTTATTAATAATACTCATATCAAGATTATATTGTTTTAATTGAGTTTCATAATCTGAAATAAGAATTTGAGCTGCCGCATAATTTCCATCTAGTCTATATGCGTTTATTTGATTAATCAAATCTCCGATAGTGTCATTTACATTTTTATAATTCATAATTGTAATCAACTGGTCGGGGAAATTTGAATATTCATGAGTAAATTTTGACATATTTCCTCCTTTTATAGCCAAGAATACAATGGATAAAATCGGTGCATAGTAATTGTACTAGTTCCATTATCAAAATCATGAGATATCGTATCAATAATATATTGATTTACTTCATCTGAATTATAAGGTTTGTATTCAACTTTAACATTCACATCTAAAAATGGAACTAGAAGAGTAGTAATTGTGATATTATCCGTTAATCTTGTAGAAACATAATTATTATAATTTGATTGAGCTAATGCTAAATCATCAGTTGTACATTGTTCTTTTTGTTCAACTTGTAATATTGAACCTATTTTTTCAATTGTAAAAGGACTATCAGGATTAATTGTTCTAGTTAATGCACTAGGAGATATATCATATAATTCTTGAAAATACTCTGGACTATATAATTCAACTGTTACTCCTGTGTTAGTAGTATAAGTTTCGTCATGATGTTCCTGACTAAGAAGAACTGTCATTCCATGAGGTTGATATTGACCCATATATAAAGCCCTAGTTACATAAGTTCCATTAGTATACTTTCGTTTTATTTTAAAGGTATATGTCCTTCCTGCAATTAAAATCCCAGCACTTAATGGATTTAAGTTTTCTCCATCATATATAGGAATAGCTCCTAAATTTTGAACATTCATATAAGGACTAGCTTGATTAGCAAGTGGAACTTTAAAAGCAATTTTATCACCATTATAATATCTTGCTTCACTAGAACCTGTACCATCAATATATGCTGAATTAGGAACTATATAAACATTGTTCGAATAAGTAACTCCGCTTTCAGTATAATAGTCGGCTTCAATAACCTCACCCCAAACTTCAGAAATATTTTTGACTTCGCTAAAATTATTTGCTGTAGATTCCGTATTTTCTGAAATTAATAACTGTTGCATATAATCATAAGTCAAAACTACATCATCATCATAACCACTAGGTTTCATCTGACATATAAAAACATTATTAATATCAAAAAACATTTCATAATTAGGATATAAGTCTCTTAAAGTTGTTAATATATCTAATACAGTATCTCCGCTAGAAAATTCTAAATCATAAGGAATACAATTCCACGTTGGATTAGCTTGTCGATATTCAATATATCCATCAGGATTCTTTTCCTCTAGTCCTTTATATTCTCCAATATCTTCTACTTGAATAGCAGATATTCTTCCTAATTGTCCAACAGTATAAATAATTGCATCACGAATATAATTATATTCTAATACTTCACCGGTATTAGAATCTTCTTTATATGCTGGAATAATCGTCTGTAATTGTCCTAGCACTCCATTTCTAGAGCCATCTAAAAGAGCCATAAAATCAGCACAATTTATTTGAAGAACATTAGTATTAGCATCATAATTACCACTAGTATCTGTATAAATATAGTGACCTTGTGAATACCAAGTAATTTCAGAAGTCCTTAAACTTTTTATTCCAATTTCTACTTTTATCTTACGATTTAACCAAATATAAGAAGCTTCGTTAACTTTTATATCTTGCTTTCTAGTAGGAATGATAGTGAAACTACAAGTTCTTCTAATGTCAGAATTGGCATCTATATTTCCGCTTCCTCCACTTATTACTCCTTCTAATGAATCTAAAACAGTACCATCTTCATTAAGAACGTGAACACGTACAAAACATTCAACACTAGGTTGTCTTACTAACTTAATATCTTCGCTAGTAATAGTTCTTGTCATTTGTATTCACCTCCTTATAAATTCCAATAGATTTCTTCAACGTCGTTTAAATGCGCCCAGTACATATCTTCATTACTGTCATGTTCGCCTGTTTGAATCCAATTAAATACAATATTTCTGATTTGATAAGTAACATCACCGCTATCAGTAGGACTAGGAATAACTTGTATCATCCATATTCTTCCATCCGAATGTTTTAATACTTTAGGATTTCCATCAGTTAAGAAATCCATAAGTCCTTTTTTATAAAAATAGCCCTTATCTTCAACAATTTGACAAGCTTCATCTATATCATAGAATTTACCATCAACACTTCCTGAATCATAATTCATTAGTCCTGAATGGAAGAAAACAGGATATCGTGAAGTATATGGAACATTATAATTTCCAGCAATATTTCTTGTAGTATCTACATTACCGCTAGAATGAAATGTTTTATAAGTTTCATCTCTACCAACTACAAAAATATCATCAAATTCAGAATCTACAGTCATTACTCCATAAACACCAGGATTATTGTCATTATCGTATGGAACTAAAGCATATTCATAGGTAACTTTAGATTGATTAAATTTATCTATTCCTGTAAATATAAAATCTTCTTCCTTTTCAATTGGATAAGTAGCAACTGTATACCAATTAAATGTTCCTTGAATTCTACGTTTTACAGCGACAGCAGAAACGTTTTCAGCAAGCCAATCAACATTACCTGCAACCGTTGTTTCATTACTGAAATCAGCTCGCATTATAGTATCCCAATCCCATGAATCAGGAATATCTAAAGTAGGTTCTATATCTGTATTTCTAGTGCCATATAAATCACTATATTTACCGCCATGAAGTGTTAAATATGTTAGATTCTCTGAATTAGTAGGAGTTGGAAGAGCAGTATATTGACCGCCAATAAATGTAGTTCCAAAAAAAACCATTTATACCACCTCCACTTCATTAACATAAACTTTAAACAAATAAATATCTTTTACCTTTTTTACAAAAAAAGCTACTAAATCTTCATGGTCTAATGGTTCAATAGATGGAGAATATAATACATAATCGTCTAACCCATTTGTTGCCATTAATTTATATCTAATTCTATCATCATCATAAATATATGATGTAATTCTAAAACCATATTTATGTTCTCCATCTAAAAGCTCAAAGAAAGTAACTTCACTTCTATACATATCTTTGCCTTTAATTATGAATACACAATCATCATTTACTCTATAACCTCTATCATAAATTAAAGTTTTTTCAATAAGATTGATATATCCATCTTCATATTCAAATTCCTCATCTCCATGATAATCAATTGAAATAATATTAGTTTCATAACGAATATATCCATTTATATAATCATTATAAAGATAGAAATTTGAAAATGTTTCAGGAGTAACATAATCTATTGTGACTTTAACATATCCTGTATCAACTTTATATCCATGAACAGTTTCGCCTTTTGCTCTTATATAATAAATACCGTCTACTAAGCCATTATAGGTATAAGATAGAGTATTAAGATTATATATAATTCCACTTGTTACCAATAATGTTTTAGAAGAATCGTATAAATAATAAATAACATTATGTAATAACTCGTCTTCTAATTGATAATACAATAATTCAGCATCAAAATAAGATTGCTTAATAACTGAATCATCTCTTATGTTTGAAAATCTGAAAGTAGGAGTTGATATAAAATATGCAAATCTAATATCACTCCATGAACTTTTTATATTGTCATTATCTGTAACTCTTATTTGTATATAATATTGAGTTCCATCTTGCTCAACATTTACAACATTTGCTGGAAGTTCATATTGTGTAATACCATTGTTTTGAGTTCCTTCATAAACAACTCTATTATCTACAGCAGAAGAAATTCTTATGGAACTACTTTTAATTAAACCGCCAGAATATGTAAATGGAATTATATTCTCTGTCTCATAAGACATAGCATCTAAATTATAAATTACCGGTTTAGCCATAATAAATCCTTCCTTTATTGTTTACACCAATAAGTTCCATTATACATATAAAAATTTACGTGGTCTGCAATACAACCACCATCACCATTAGTTACAACAGCTCCATTTTCATAAATAGAAATAGCTCCTGTATTATTGACATTTAAAGTTATATCAGCAGAAGTATTTGTATAATCGAATTTAACACCTACAAATGCACCTATGACTAATTTAAAAAATGGATTTGTAACTGTAACTTCCTTATCGGCAATATTATCAGCGGTATCACAAGTGCCGTAATAATTACAATTTGCACCGCCAAAAGAACCTTCCGACAATATTACAGGATAATTACCTGAAGAATCAGCTTCGCAATTTGGATAAAAACATATATTTTCGTCTGCAATAATATAAAGATTTTTATCATCATATATGTTATTTTCTTCAGAAAAAGTAGAGCCACATTCTCCACCATGAATAATAGTAGTTCCATTTGAACCAAAAGAAACAGAAGGATTGCTATTAGTAGTTTTATCTGTTCCAATTAAAGATATTATTCCATTAGCAATTAAAGTATTTGTTCCATCTTCGTTTTTATATGAAGCAGATAAAATAGAATTAACTGTAGCTCTTTCATAACTTTCATTTGTCGATATAAAAATCTTAGTACAAACAGATGAAATTTTACTTTTAATATAATTCCAAACATATAAAGCTTTTCTTCGATATACGGTTGAAACTCCATCAAAACCACTAGAACTATTACTTGAAGCTAAAATATCCGTATCGTCAACAAAATCAGTAGACAATCTAGATGTTCTATCAGTAATAGACTTTAATGAAAGAACGCCATTATTGTCAGTTTCAACAGTTTCATCATCAGGCATAATTACTCCTAACTGAGAAGAATTAGCTTTTTGTATAGTTTTCTTTGTTGCAGTAATTAATCCTTTATTTTGAGAAATCGTATCTATAAATGAAATATCATTGCCATCAGAACTAGGAGATGAAACATTCAAATCATTTACAAGACCTTTGACTCCATTAATTTCATCATCAATTTTAGAGGACAATACATAACCTTGATAGGCTGATAATGCGTTACCATCAGCATGAGAACTTTGATTTAAGTTATTAACAACTTTTGTATGTCCATATAAATTAGGTGTGCTAATTCCATAATCAGTAGTAGCAGAAGCATGAAAAATATTAGCTTTTTGTGCTACTAAATTATTAATTTGCGTAGCTGTTAAAGTTCCAATTTGACTAGGAGTAATAGTAGAACTACCCGCATTTGGTTCACCTCTATTAGTCTGAAGATAAACTCCGCTAATATACATTTTTGTAAAATCACCATTAGGAACAGTAACATATACACGCTGTCCTACAGAAAGTAGAATATTAGGTATAGACATAGGAATAGTTCGTACAATGTTATATTCATCAATAACATCATACATATTCTTTTCTCTAACTCTTTGTATCACGGAAATAAAAGTACGGTTGTACTCAGTAAATGTTTTTTTTGAAGCAACAACAATCTCTTTTGCTAAAACATTTATCATTTCCGTAAGTTCTTTTTTATTTATCTCCATGATTTTCCTTTCTTAAAAATAGGGCGGTACATAAGCACCGCCCATAATTATTATTTCCTATTAATTTCTTGCAAAATAGCATTTGGTAATTGATTAGTGATAGCTTTAGCTAATTGACCTGCATTATCTACTTCAGTTACATGAATATCTCCAACTGTTATATTTACAGATTTATCAATGTTAACAGGTTGAACGTTTCCGCTAGTAGATATTTTAGGAGTGTTAGGAGCTGAAATATTTGAAATACCATTTTCAATTACTTTTGATAGCATTTGAGTATATTGTGGTAATACAGAATCTATAGGAATATATTTTCCTTTCAGTAATTCTCTAGTATCGGAACTACTATAAACTGTTTCTCCACCTTCAAAATCATGTAATTGTCTTCCTTTTGCTATGAAAGCATTTCCGTAATTATCAACTACAATTTCATCACCATCTTCAGCAATTTCATGATATCCCGGTTTTGCATTTTTAGTACCTTGACCATATACATAAACAGAACGAGTAGAAGATTTAGAATTAGAACTTTTATTCCAACCCATATCTTTATTTACTTTATCTGCAATATTAGATTTAGTAGATAAATTCTTTTTAACTCCACTAGTATCTCCTGTACTTGTAGTCTTAGATTTTGCCGAACTAGTTGAAGTTTCACTATCAGTAGCCAAAGCTTGTTTCCAAGCATTTAAAGCCTCAATTTGAGCATTATAATTTGCTATAATAGCTTCAGCCGCAGCCGCAGAAGCATTAACTTGTTGCTGTTGTTTTTCCATATAGGATTTTGTAAAGTCAGAAAGAATTTCCTCATTAAGCGATAAAATAGAATTCTGCCAATCTGAACCCCATATAGAAGCCGCAATCATATCTTCTTGTGCTTCAGTCCAAGCATTAGCAACTTCACCAAGACGGTCTGAATAATCTTGCATAGCTTCAATTTGCTTATCAATATTATCCGTTAAACCATCTAGTTCATCATCTAAAGCTTCAATTTGGTCTTCTAATACTTCAATCTGGTCTTCTAAAGCTGATACAGTTCGCTCTAAAACAGAAATCTGCTCTTGATATCTAAGATTTTCGACTTCATCTTGAGCATCCTTAATATCTTGCGCATTAGATTCATATACAAATCCTTTATCGGAATTGTATACCATTTGAGTACGTTGATTTTCGGCTCTATTAAGATTATACAAAGCCTTTTGCATATCAATAGCTTGTTTTCTTGCTTCATTAGCTTCTTCAAGCTTTTCAATTTCTTTCTCTGTAGCATCTATTTGAGCCTGAATACCATCAATTTGAGATTGAATAGCTTCTTTCTTTAGTGCATAACTATCTTCAAGAGCTTCCTTTTGTTTTTCAAGTTCATCAATACGTTTTTTAATGACTCTTTGTGCCGCATTTATAGCTTTATCATATTGACTTACAACACTACCATAATAATCAGAAAGATTAGAATAGTAAGTTTCATCATCAATTTTACCTGCATCATGTAAACTATTAAGCATAGATTCCATATTAGAACAGTATTGACTAAAGCTAATTAATCCTGCATCTAATGATTTCTGCCAATAGTCTGTCATATCATCACAGTATTGTTTATATGCTGATTGAAAACCTTTATATATAGTCTCTAGATTCTCATTATATTCCTCAGTATACTTTTCATTATCCTTGAAATACTTGTCATTAAGCTTTTCACGTTCTTCATAGTATTGAATATCAGATATCAATTCCATTTCATGAAGATGGTCTAAAGCCGCAAGCTCTTTTTCATATGCTTCTTTCCAAAGGTCTTCTTCTTTAGAAGATGAAGAACCTCCACCTGAAGAAGATGAACTAGCTTTATTAGTTGCATTTAAAATACTATCAAAAGTTAAAGCATCTGTTATTTCGGCTTGCGCAGAACTAGCTAATTCATTCGCATCCTTAACGTAACCATCAAGAATAGTTTGCATATTTTTTAAATATGCTTCTGAAGCTCCTCTTTCTTTTGCACTATCAATTGTAGTTTCTAGTTTATAAATGCTACTTTTTATCTGTGCAAGTCTTGCTAAAGATTCACTTGTTACATTTGCTGCATTAGCTAAATTTAAAAGATTTGTTATATCTCCACTTGTAGTAATAACAATGTCATTAGCTAATTTCTTCTTTAAATTATATAGAGCAAGTTTTTGAGCAGTTTCTTCTGATACAACACCAAGATTAACTAATTCGTTTATTTCTTCTCTAGTAATATTTTCAACATCATAACCAGCATCAGAAATAGCTTGTGAAGTTTCAGCTAATTCTGCCATAGCTTCAACATAAACATCAGCAGATTCTTTAGTTACTCCTGCTAATTGAAGCTGAGTAGAAATTGCATCTGCTTGTTCTCTATCAAAATTTTGAAGGTCAACAGTTGCATTTACATAAGCCGTAAGAACTTGATTGAGAGCATCTTCCATCTCTTCGAAAGAGTGAGAACCATCTGTTACAGTATCATAGAAATTATCCCAAATGTCTTGATATAGAGATACATTACCAAGCTTTTCTTCAAGTGCTTCAACGTCAGCAAATTGGAGTGCTAATTCTTCACCAACTTTACCGTCTTCCATAGAATCATAGAGAGACTGATAAAGTGATTGAATTTCACCAATACCTTCAGCAGTAGAAACAATAGTGTCTCGGTCAAGATTAATTTCAAATGGGATTTGAGAAATTTGACTTATTTTTCTTTTTACTATTTCTATTTGTTCGTCTAATTCTTGACCCGTTTTTAATATTTCAGACCAATCTATTTCTGAATTTTGAACTGCTTCTAATTCACCTTTTGTTAATCCATCAACAATTGCTTTTGCTGATTCTTCACCAACCACATCGTCTAATTGATTAACTAAATTATTAACCAAAGTATTAACAACATTTCCTTCTGAATCAAATTGAATTCCGAAAGACAAAAGAATAGCTTTTTTTATTTGTTCGCCATTTTCACCTAAATCAAGTGTTTCTAACAATGCTACAATATTTTGTAAACTTTTTTGATAATCAGCGTAAGATATTTCATCATTATTAAATGAAGTAGTAGCTTCAAAACCTAATTTAATATTTTCTGATAAATCAGAATTATTATTTAATGCACTTAATAAATCATCGGACAAAAAATCAGAAATGTCTTTTCCATTTTCAAAATTAAGAGAACTCCAATCAATATTATTAATAATACTTTGTACGCTAGTTTTTAATTCATCGCCTAATAATTGATAATCATCATTTTCAAGTAAATTAGCATAAATTCCATCTGATAATTTAGCAAAATTAGATTTTTTATCATTTGTTATATCCCAAAAACCTTGCTCGATTTCATCAAGATTATCAGAATATTTAGTAAGCATATCAACTACATATCCATGATTGAATATCTCTTCCGAAGGAGTTAATGCAAATGTTTTATTTTCAAATGTACTATCCCATACAGATATATATTTAGCACCAATATCGTCCAAATATTTTTCAAATTCATCAGCTTGTTCTTTTGTAAGTTTAAGATTGATAGCTCCAAGTTGTTCTAATTGACTAGTATATTTTCTATCTTGTGCAAAAACACCCTTCGCAACATCATCAAAATTTTCTATTATTTTTTGTCTAGCAAGTTTTTCTTCAACATCTAATAATGATTGTAATGAAGTTGTAATTGTATTTACATTTCCGTCTAAATCTACAATAGCATTTCCATTTTCATCATAATGTCTTGTTAGAGTAGGAAATACTTCTGCAAGCTCATTAGAAATATCTAAAAACTCCTGATAGTCTTCATCCGAAAGAGAAAGATTTTTACCTGTTAATTGGTCTACACCTTGAGATAATTCTGCAAAACGTTGAGCTGAATTCTTAACAGTATCTTGCTGAGTCTTTAAAGCACTATTTATATCTTCAATTACTTTTTTGGCTTCTTCACCTGCTTCAATAGCTTTTTCTGTAGAATGAATAACATCAGAAATCTTACGAACAACCCACGTTAAAGCAGCAGTAGCAAGCGCCATTAAAACACCTTGAAGTAAAGCAGTAGCAATTTTAAGACCTGCTGTTTTCAAAGTTGCAGTTGTAAGATACTTAATATAACCATTAAGTGTTGGAGTAGCACCATTTAATGTAGTCATATACTGTCCAAAAACAGTATGACTATTTTGCATTATTGTATTAAATTCATCCTGAGATTTCCCGCATTCTTTCAATCCATTATTATAATCATCAATTATAGCCTTTAGTTCTTTCCACGAACCATTTGTTGCCATTTCGCTTAAATCAGATGAACTATTTAAAAATATATTATTTTTACCACTTGCACCATTCATACGTGCATCTAAATAATCAAATAATGGATTAAATTTCGCAGAGCCTAAAGCTACAGCACTTCCAATAACAACTGGAATAGTACCTATTTTATCAATAATCGCATCAAGCAAATTAATAAAATTAGTTGCTGAAGAAATAGCTCCTTTTAGAAAATCAGAAGACATAAACGTATTTGCTAGATTTTCTACTGAAGCTTGAAATTGGTCAATACGATATTGTACTCCTTGTAAATATTTTTCTTGCTCTTCATAAGCGGAGCCTTCAGAATCTTCAGCAAGAGCATAGATTTCTTCAAGTCGGTCTATATTATTAAGAATACTAAAACCTACTTGCGAATTTCTTTTACCAAAAAGTGCTTCTGACAGTGAAGCTTGTTCAACATCTGTAAGATTTTTCCATTCCTTACCAATTTCGAGTAAAATATCATAAATAGATTTAAAAGAATCTTCGTCTTTTTGAATATCGACACCTGTTAAAGCTTGTACCATAGCTCGAAGTTTTGAAGTAGTTAAAGTAGCTTCTTCGCCTAATTCTTCAAGTTCTGTTGTACTAGAACGCAATCTAGCCGACATTGATTTAAAGGCAGTTCCTACTGTTTCCGGATTTTGTAACACTTCGTTAGACGTGGTGAGTAACGCTATGGCTTGACTTAAAGTAGTATTAGCCGCTCCAAAAGCAGAAGATGAACGCTCTAATGCTTCACCTATATTACTTACACTTGAAGCCGCATTATTACTTACATTATTAATTTTATCCATTATCTCAATAGCTTGACTAGCTTCGAGATTGAAACCTTTAAGTGTTGATACTAAATACTCATTTGCTTGGGCTTCTGTTAATCCATCACCGATATTCTGAAAAATAGAAGACAATCTAGCTAATTCTTTACTCTCAGGCAAGTTATAACCATTTCTAGCCCAATCAGCAGTAGATTTAATTATATCGTTAATTGTTCCGCCTGTTTCTTCAGCAATATCTTTAAAATCCTTAAAATCACGATATAGTTCGCCAATACTAGTATCAGATACTTTAGCAAGTTCAATTAAATTACTATTAAGTTCAGTAACAGTAGAAGATACTTCTCGAATATATCGAATAATATCATAAAAACTAAAGAATCTAGCAAAAGCTTCAGCCCATCCATACTTTAACTTGTTTTTTACTGCATCAAAGAAATTACTTGTTGCTCGACCAGCTTTAATGGCATTATTAGAAATTCCATTGAAAACTTCCATAATATCATTAAATTCACCTTTATCAAGGTCTGGCTTTCGTAAACGAGTAATTAAATCTTCGAGTTGCAATCTTTCAGCTTTAGTAAGTTTTGTTGAATCAGTTAAAAACTGATTAATTTTCTTTATTGCGTTTGATATCTGTGTTCCAGTTGCTAATTGCTTAGAAGTTTTGATTTCATAATTAATTTCTTGCATTTTTGAAATCAGTTCTGTAGCTTTATTTTTATCTTCTTCAGTTATTAAAGAACTATCTTTATTTGTAATGTCATTAAATTCTGAGATTATATTTTTTAAAGATTTTAATTTCTCAGCGTAAGATGATGGAAATTTTTCTTTATTAGCTTTATCATTTAGCTTATCTAAAGCTTTGGATAAAGAATTAACATAGTTTATAGACTCTTTTGGTATAGAAGCATTCTGAGTTTCATCAATTACTTCTTTAACTTTCTTTTCAGAAGAGGTAAGTATCTTAGATAAATTCTTTAATGCTTCAGCATTTTTACTGATTTCGCTTAAACTAGAAAGAAAATCAGAATGTGGTAAATTTTCTATTTCTTGAAGTTTTTCCGATATGGCTTTTAAAACATCAGGTAAATTTTCTAAACCTTGTAATTGTTTTGAAGTAACTTTAAGTCCTTTAAAAACTTCGGTTGTATGTTCCAATTTGTCAATTCTTTCAAGAAAAGTCGCAACGCTATTAAGTTTTCTACCATTACCAAATAAAGGATTATCAGAAATAGAAGTGCCAGTATTTAAGGCTTTTTCAATACCTTCAAGAGCTGTAGCTAGTTTTTCAAATGTTTCTATCTGACTAGCTTCAATTTTTAATTCAGAAATAGAAGTTTTCACTCTTAAAACACTATCGTTAACATCAGACAATTTAGTAATTAAACCATCTAATTGAGTGTTTACTTCTTCAACATTTTGATTTTTAATTACATTGACAGAAGATTTCTCCTGTAATTTAGAAAGAGTTTTTTGATTATTTGTAAGCATATCAAGAGTATTTGTTCCACCTAATTGAACATACCTTTGATATTCATCTACAAATTGCTTTAATTCTGCACGTTTCTTTCTAAAATCAATTTTCCCCGTCTCATCAGCAAGATTTCTAAATTTTTCTCCAATATCAAACCATAAACTATCAACAGTGACTGGCTCTTTAAGTTGAGATTTTACCGATTCAATCGAATCTGATAATTTATCAAATGCTTCTTTTAAATCATCTACATTTAATTTAATAGCATTAGTATCTCCACCTAATTTAAACTCACCATTATTTATCTTTTCAATAATTTGCTTGATACCTTTGAATTCATCAAGAATACTTGTTATTTGTGCAAAAACAGAAGAGTAATCAGGAAAAACATCCGTTTTCTTGTTAATCATATCAACAAGAGTTTTAGCTTTTTCTGAAATATTGTCTATTTTTGTTTCGGCTTCAGTCAACCCATCGGTTAAATTTATAGCTCCTGTTAATTCATCTGCATTTAATGATTTTTGAATATTATCAAGAGACTCTTTTGTGACTTCGGCAGTAATAGGAATAACACTATTTGGACTTGAGAAAACTTCAATAATATCATCACGAATATCTTTTATTGCTTGAGTAAACTGAGTCTTAACATTTTTTAAAACTGTTTTTACAGTCCTATTTGTTATAGAATCAACATCCGCAACAACGCCTTCAGCACTTTCTCGAACACTTTTGGCTGTACTTTTAGTAATATCATCTTTCTTAGATTCACTATATGGAGTACCTTCAACTACTAACTTTACAGGTACTTGGATAGCTCCCCTTGCATTCAATTTTTGTTGAACAGCGTTTAACTTTCTTACTAGTTGCTTATATAAAGTATCATCATCAGTAGATATTTTAGCCGCTATTTTAACAGCTCCATCTTTACCACTTAGTTCTTCTCTAGATACTACTTGCGCAACTTGTTTTGTAGATTGAATCAATTCTTTTAAAGATTCACTTGCTTTACTAGAATCTTCTTCAATTTTATCCAAAAAATTCTCTGTTTCTGATGTAAATTGTTGAGTTCCAATTCCTTTTGGAATTGATTCTCCTAAGCCTTCCATAACATCTTTAACAGTAGCAACTCTATCTGCTAATTCTTGTAATTGATTTTTATAAATCATCAAACGTGCATTTGCAACAACGAATTCTTCAGAATTAGGGTCTAAGTTCTTTAATTCATTAGCTAATTTATCTGCATCAGGATATAATTGCTTGAATTCTGAATCCATTTGTTTAAGTAAATCAACACGTTCCTTTGCTGATTTATTATCATACTCTTCAAAAGGGTCATCTGCATTAAAAAACTTTTGGTAGCTTGCAATAGCAGAACTAAGTTCTTTTGATAGCTGTGCTAAGTCTGTTCCAGAACTTAACTGAACAGACATATTTTTACCTGTAGTTTTAATTACTTCAGAAATGGCAGTATTTGTAGCTTCTACTGTTTTGGACATTTTTTCAAACTGAGAAACAGTTCCACTTAAATCAATACCATTTTCTAAAGTCTTCATTTTTTCTGAAAGAAGATTAATATTAGACACTAAATCTTGAAAAATCTTTTCAGTATTATCCGCAAACTTTCTGAATTGTTTATTGTCAACCTCAATATTTTCAATACGAGAAATAGCCTTTTGTAAATCTTTAGTATTTTGGTCTATGAGCTTTTTAACATTATTTAATTCAGTTTTAAACTCACTAGAAATATCAGGATTAGCTTCAATATCAGAAAGAGCATTTTCAACTACTCGTTTTTGTTTATTTAATTCTTTAAGATTCGCATCATAATGTATTACAATTGTATTTTCATCAGCCATTAATAATCACCTCACTTAAATCTTTTTATTATTACATCTCGATAATTTTCTAATTGTCTAAATTTAGTAGTGGATGGTATATCTTGTAGGTAATTACCAAAAGTAGGTAATCCATGAAATCCATCCAAATATGAAGACAATACTTGAAATGGTGTACCGTTATAATCTGCATACATATGTTTTGTTGATATTCTTATTCCTCCAACATAGCCACGTCCATGATTTTCACTTTTAACTATAGGTTCTATAGAACGTGCTAATCCAGAATCTTCAGTTCCTTCATTTGGATGTCTTTTATAAAAACGAGGATTATATTCTTTATAAAATCCAATAGTTTGTTTTATAGCTTGTTCTTCAAGTTCTTTACTTGTATTTTCAGCAAGTTCTTTAGCTTTAGCTAATCCTTGTTTTTCCAAATTATCCCAAAAAGAATTTTTAGCCATGATTTACCTCCTTTCTTTAAAACGCTGGATTAATTAGACGAAAAAAGAGTGTAGCAAGTTTCCTTACTACACTCCAAATCCTATCTCATCTGATTAAGCTGACGTTTTAACTCGTCAATTTTATCTTCAATCATTTCCTTTTCGTCATGTCGTGTATATCCACCACGTCCATCACGATTACTTCTTCCATTACCACGACCACCACGAGCCATTGTATAATCATCATCATAATACATTCTACCTGAATAACCACCATCACGAGAAGTTCCATTATCGTATGAAGCTTCCTTCATAGCTTTAATAGTAGTAATGTCTTTAATGATATCTACTGATTCGCCTATAACTTCTAAGGTGTCGGGATTTAACTTACCGCTTTTTGTGATATCTTCAAGTTCTTCTTCAATCATATCACAAATGTCTTCATAAACTCTCATAATCCGACCTCCTTTCTTTAGGCTTGAAATATAATATTAGCATTACTTACGACAATTGGTTGTGTGCTTATATTTCTTACAGAAACAGAAGAACAACCACATAAGTAAGGAACAGTTACAATAATATCTGCACCTACATTATCACCCGTTGTATCTGATACAAGTGGAACAGTAACAGTCATAATGCTTGATGGGTCAACTTCTCCATCAATAGAAATAGCAAGACTAATTGGTTCAACTGTACCAGCAGGTTCAGTAGGAACTGAAATATTAGCATGGAAACCTACTTCATAATTTGTATTACGTCTCCAACACTGATTTATATTTTGCCTAAAAAATCTGTTTGCAAGTCGAAAGATACCTGAATCATCTCTGTGATACACTAATCCTCGATTGCAAGAAACAGGAGATTCGGTGAATATTACGCTACCGTTAGGTTGCACAACTTGAGAATTGTTGTTGCTATACTCAGCAGCCATAACATCACCCCCTTACATTCCACATCCGCAACCACATCCATAATTAGATGCGCAACAATTTGGATTCTGTACAACGTAAGCAGGTACTGGAGTAGGATTTAGATATTGCTCCAAAGCTGTAGTCTGAGCCGCATTATCAGCAAGAATTCTTCCTGTCTGAGCATTCTGTGAAGCCGCAAGATTAGCCATTGTAAGCTGTCTCTCAAGGTCAGCGATTTTTGTATTTTTAGAATCTAATTCGAGCTGACATAATTTATCCAATATTGCCTGAGTATTTTGAGTCTGATTTGTGAGCAAATCACGAGTGTTATTTGCATCAGCAATTCTTGTTGCATTACCTTCATTCTGGATAATGTTCTGAGTCTGACAAGTAGCTAATCTGTTATCGCAACAACATTGAGCCTGTTGGCTTGCTAAACCATTAATTGCAGAAGTAACAGCAGTCTGAGCATTAAAGGT
>Ga0247611_10001183_pt1 | contig 47624 bp, 45 predicted proteins | sample 177DNAGHGhighgp2_FD_192422 | JGI IMG/M metagenome (GOLD analysis project Ga0247611, IMG submission 192422) | Sheep rumen microbial communities from Palmerston North, Manawatu-Wanganui, New Zealand - 1770 DNA GHGhigh gp2 | ecosystem: Host-associated > Mammals > Digestive system > Stomach > Rumen... | reverse complement strand
TATACTAATGAATGTCCTTATGTAGAATATGAAGTCCAAGAATTATCTGATTATGCAAAGGAAAAGAAAATAAATCTGAATTTTATCAAAATTGATAGTTTAGAAAAAGCTAAGAATGCTCCATGTATTTTTAATAATTGGGCAAATTTCTACAAATGAGAATTCATTTCAAATACGATATTAAATGCCAATGCACTTGAAAAATTATTAAAATAATTTTATTAATTAGATTTTTTAAAACCATGGAACAAATTATTTGTCAAAGCTGTGGGATGCCTATCGAAAAACCTGAACAATTTGGAACGAATGCTGATGGAAGTGTGAATCATGATTACTGTATTTACTGCTACAAAGATGGAAAATTTATTGATGATGTAAGTATGGAAGAATATATTGATATGTGTAGTCAGTATTGAGCTCAAGCATGAATGACTAATGAAGAAATGAGAGAATATTGCACAAAATTATTTCCGACTCTGAAAAGATGGAATAAATAATTATGTCGTCATTCTGAATGAAGCGTAGCGTAATGAAGAATACATAAAATAGATTCCTTGCCATCGCTCAAAATGACAAAAAAAAGACTGCCCTACCAAGACAGTCTTTTTCTATAAGGTTCTACCACACGCCTATTAGTTTAATCATTAATTTTTTAAAAGCAAATTTTAAGACATATTTTGACAAATGTCAATAAATTGTCTTTTTTGTCAGTTACTATAATATCTTCTACAAATTAGAATTAACATATCGAATGTTGACATTTAATATTTTTATGGTAATCTCTTGAAATTTATGTCTATTTTACATATAATACAGCTGTCTCAATAGGGGCAAAGTCGCAAAGATAGTTTTTTCATGGGAAAGATGAGATTTCAAAATCTCATCTTTCCTTTTATTTTAGGAAAAAATTACTATAAGGAATTTAATTTTATATTTTTAATGATTTTTTTATGAAAAAATTCTGACTTTTTGCTACTTTATGAATAGCAACTCTCGCCTTAGCTGGATGTAATTGTAACTGTGATTGTGAAAACACAAACAATGAAGATGAGGTTTTAAATCAAAGAATTGAGTATTGTAATGAACATTGAGGAACTCATTCTCTTATTCACTCTCCTACTGCTGTATATGGAGAATGCGCATTCCCTAGCTGAGTAACTTGTGAAGATACGGCGCTAGAAAGTGGTGAATGTAATTATGAACCAAATTTAGAAGATATTGATACAGAAGAAAAACGTTTGGCTGGATGTGAAGAAAATGCACAAGGATGGATGACTGATTTTGTAAAAGATGCTGAAAATGTAAGTATTGAATGGGGAGAAGAATCTGAAGGTGGAGCAAGTTTCGTTAGAAATTGAATAGTTAAATATACAAAAGATTGAATTGATTACACAATGAATGCTGAATGTGTAGCTGACTTCGTAGATGGAAGCCTTGGTGTAAGTTATGGAGATGAAGTAGCTGATGAATAATTATTTTATCATGTCTTAAAGGGGATTATGAGAAAGATTATTTTATCATGTTTTGGTTTGTTTATTGCGATGATGCTTATAGGATGTGCAGAAAATGATAATCCAAAATACGATTATTTAATACTCGTTAATAAACAAAACAAACTCCCTGCAGACTGGGAGGCCAATGTTGAATTGGTTGAAGTTCAAAATGCATATGATGAAACTATAAAAGTAGAAAAGGAAGCTTTAGAAAGATATTATGAATTAAGAGATGCTTTGCTTAAGGAATGAGTTGATATTGAGCTAGATAGCGCTTATCGTTCAGTACAGAGACAAGAAGAATTATGGAAAGAATTTGAAGAAGAATATGGAATTGATTATACAAAAAAATATGTAGCTGTTCCATGATATTCAGAGCATCATACTGCTTTGGCTATCGATATTTGTATAATGAAAGATTGAGTATTGATTTATGAAAATGATGATATGATTGCTGAAAAGGAGATCTTTACCAAAGTACATAAAAAGTTAGCAGATTATGGATTTATTCTTAGATATCTTGAATGAAAAGAAGATATTACTTGATATGGATATGAGCCACGGCATTTAAGATATGTAGGTGATGTAAAAATTGCTAAAGAAATTATGGATAATTGATTAACACTTGAAGAATATTATAGTCTGAAATAATTGATATTATAAAATTAATTCAACCCTGGATTTAATAATGAAAATCCGATTTAAACGATGAGCTTTAATTAAAAAATAGTTGATGATTAACAGGATTTTATAATCCTGTTTTTCTTTTATTTTAATGTCAAATTACTATAAGTTGCATGTATTTATATGGTAAAATATTATTATGACTGGATTTGTTATCCGTATTATAGCAATGGCAACCATGCTTGCTGATCATATTGGGTGGAATTTTATTGATAATCCAATGCTTTTAACATGGATCTGAAGAATAGCATTCCCCTGTTATGCATTCTTGTTAGCGGAAGGGTTTTTCTTCGTTTTCAAAGATAGGAGAAGATTTCTAAAACATATCTCCACATTAATACTACTGGCTGTTATATCAGAACCTTGTTATGATTTATTAGAATTTTGATCTAATATTGCTAGCAGTTTTATGGAAGCTCAAAGTGTTATGATTACACTCCTATTAGGATTTTTAGGAATGTCTTTTTCCGAACTTCTCGTTCCCTCAAAGAAAGAGAATAATGAAAAAATATCACGGAAATTGGTATTAATACTCACATGCGCATACCTTTTGATAGGATTTACAAACTATAAAATGGGAGCAAATTTCAATTTTGTATGACCGTTACTTATTATTGCTTATTATTGGTATCTAAGATATTCTAGAAATGAAGAAAAAACTGAAAACAAATGGAATTGGATTAAACGTTTTTTAGTATTAGTAGGAATATTTCTAATCTATCTTCCTATATATTTTTGGGTTAGAAGTGGATTTTGAGGTGGATCTGCCTGGTTAGAACAGGTGGTAAACTATCTACCATGGGTTTGATGACATGCTCTGGCAGCCTTGATCTTAAGTTTTTCAAATGGTAAATTATGATACCATAAGAAATGGTTTAAGTACTTATACACGTTATTTTATCCTATTCATGCGCTAATAATATGAATTATAATTAGCCTTTAAGAGGCCAAGTAATGTTAAAATTTTAATAGCAAAAAAGAACGATAAATCTCGTTCTTTTTTTTCGTTTTTATATTAGGCATAGACTTACCTTTTTCTAATTACACTTTTTATTATAGAACTTGCTCATGTATTGAACTTGTCAGTTTTACTTAAACGTTTTAAAAAATCCTCCCAACTTAGTTCAGGACAAATTTGCACAACTATCATATATGTTGTTTCTAAAAAACTCTGTTCTTTTTCTTCCAATGAGAAGAACCGTTTCTGAGTTGAATTTTTTATTTTCCATTCCATTATCTCTTTTCATTTTTCAGTTACTTTTTTCCCTTTTGACTTTATTTTCTTATTTTCTTCCTTCACTTTTGCTAATGCTTCTTTTCCCAATTTATTCTTTTTTGGCATAATTTTATTATGACATAAATAAAACTACTATTCTTATACTATTGTATTGGTATAATGCAAATGCTTTTATATTTTGTATTGTGATTTTATCTAAATTCTTTAATCTGATGCTAGTTAGGAAACTTGTATAAACATTTGATATTTAATTTATTATTCTTCAAAATTTCTAAAACGGCAAACAAAATCTGAATTATATTACTATGCATTTTTGTGGGGTTATGCATAATTTTATGATTAAAATTAAATAAAAGAACTGAATGGAATTTCGCGATTATACCACATTTTATGCTGGATAGTAAAAAAGTTGATCAATTTTATGATTTTTTGAAAAATAAATATTATAAGTGATGAGAACCTGAAAAAATAATTCTAATCTCTCCAAATCATTTTCACTCACAGACAAAAGAAATGCTAACTATATGTATATCTGCCGATGTAAGTTATAATTCAAATACGAGAAAATTAAGTTCAGAATTAAGTGATTTATGAGTTAAATGTGATGGAAATGAAGAAATATTTGAACTGTGGTGAGATAATTTAGAAACAAATGAACATTGAATTTGAGAGCATTTTCAGTGGATAAATAAGTATTTTCCAAATAGTAAAGTTTTGCCGATTATCTCTCCATGTTTTCAGATATCTACTGTAAAAGATATCTTACCAAAGATAGAAGGTTTGAACTGAAATATTTTGGTTATTGCCTCGGTAGATTTTGCTCATTATCAAGATGAAGAACAAACATTGCAACATGATCAAAAATCTATAGAAACATTAAGGAACATGGTATTGAATGAGACTGAATTTATTGATTGAATTGACGCGGACTGCCCTGTTTGTTTATATCTGGTACAATCTTTAGCAAGTCAAAAATGACAGAAACCTGAGTTGCGGTATCGTGATAGCTCATCTACTATTCTGAATCAAGATATGTGAGAAGAAAATACATCCAGAATTTTTATGTGGTATAAATAAAATATATGCCAAAAAAATCAGAGATCAAAACTCCTAGACCTCGCAGAAAGAAAGCGAGTCCTAAAAATGGATTTAAAAGGAACAGTCTGGTTTTTTGTGCTTTTGTACTGTTGATTTGTTGTTTTTTAGTGCGATTTGTTCAAAATTTTGCTAAATGAATGAAAGACTTATTTTTAGCCTATACAAACCTACAACATTCACAACAAAACAATAATTTTGAGTGACAAAATATCATATTATCTGGAGAATCTCTAAGAAATGTTGAGCTTCCTGTTTTTTCAAATCCAAGCTATATTGTAGCATGATGAGATGTAATGCTGAGTAGGTATATTTGATATCTTGCTAAAAAACAGTGATATGATCGCACATTCAAACAATGAAACTATAACCCATTAAATGAGTTTGAAAATTGTAAATCTGACAATTGCATGCTCTTTCTAAATTTGGAAAGCTTATTCTGTGAACCTGACAATGATATTCCAAAGTGATGATTTGATTTTCGCTCTAATCCAAAAAATATTGAAACATTGCTAAGGTATCACCAGGATAAACCATTACTTTTATCATTAACTAATAATCATTTTTCTAACTGAGGATATCAATGATTAACAATTACAAAGAATTTACTAAAAGAACACAATATAGGTTATGTTTGAGCAGGAATGACACAAGAAGAAAGTAGGAACATTTTTTCATGGGAGAATAATGGTATCAAATTTTGTATTTGAGCTTACTCATATGATGGGAAATCTGCGAAAATTCGTGGATGAATGGTCTTTTGGAACTGAATAAATGAGGATGAAATTAAATCTGATTTGCAAAAAATGAAAGACATGAACTGTGATGTAAAAATTATTTCACTTCACCGATGAACAGAATATATTTTTTCTCCAAATAATTGGCAAAAAATTCTGGCTCATAATTTAATAGATTCATGAGCTGATTTGATTCTTTGAGGTCATTCACATGTTCCGTGAGAATTTGAAATGTATAGTGGAAAGTATATTTTTTATTCACTGTGAAATTTTCTTTTTGATCAATCTTGGTGAAAACGTGAAAGATGAGGATGATATAGTTATTTCTATGATTCAGACTTAGAAAGAAATAATGTTCCTACCTATATTTCTATGTTAATTTGACTAAAATTTGAAAGAAATATGATGAGATGAATTGATATTAAACTGGATCAAATTGAGTTTAGTTCTACAACTGATGGATTATTTTCTCTAGTATGAAAAGAGACGAGAAATAATTTATTGGGAAAAATAAATTTGACAAATCAAAATTTTTAATTTTTTATAAAGTGGGTTTTCTTGGTTGAGAATTACTATTTCATGTTTTTTAGTAAATACAAAATTTACCATAAAATCCCTCAGATTTTTTGACAAAAAGAGTATTTTCGTGTATACTTGAATAAAGGGATTTTTATTCTTGCAAAAACAAAAAATGTGGTTTAATATTTCGGAATATCAAAATCAAGTAATCAAGGAGATAGAGGATAAGCTATCAAATGTAAATAAACTATATTTAGAAGTAGTTGGAAACTGCATAGATCAATCAGATTTTTCTCGTATAATTCCTGAATTCCCTGCTGATATGTGGAAGAGAATTTTTGCTAATTTCAAATATGATTTAGAAGTATTTTTCTGCGTAAGAGCTGAAGACATTTTGGATGAAGATAAACAGTGGGAATGATGAAGAGAATTTAAAGATTTTTTAACGATTTATTTGAAAAAAATTGAAAATCAATATGGAACTAAACCTCATATAGTAATTAACGGAATTGATGTAGAAAATATGTATGACTTAGTTTTCTGATTTGAAACGTACTTTCAGAAACAAGGGTATAGAGTTTGGGAAAAATATAAAAATAGAGCTTATGAAACAAGCATGTCTCGCCTATTAAGTGAGGACTGATTCGGAAATGATGACCATATTCCAACAAGTAAAAAGCTGATTTTAGTCTGTGGGTTGACTCCAGAATCTGGAAAATTAACTACAGCAGCAGCTCAAATTTATCAAGATAAAGAAATCTGAATTGAATCAAACTATGCTAAACTTGATCCAATCCCTGATTGTAATGAAGATAAGAATTCTGCAAGAAACATCGCAGCACAAGCTTTGGATCTTTGTGCATTGCATCAGTATGGATTAGATGATATTATTGAAAATCGTAATGTGTTAGAAAAATCTGAAGAAAAGTTGAAATTTTTGAGAAAATTTTATGAATCTCTAAATATTGCTATTCCAGAAAAGATTGATGATTTTACTGTTGGTAAGATAAATATTAAGGAAAGTATTGAAGATTCAGTTTCTAGATTCTTACAAGAGGAAGTTAAAAAGGCTGACTCTCCTATTTTTCAGGAAAAATTAATTGAATTGAAGGAAAATTTAAAATAAATTTTATACTAATAATTATTATGTGATGGATGCAAATAAAGAACAGGTAGTTAAAAAGTTTATAGAAAAAAAGGAAGAAACTGATTGAAAATCTATTTTACGTGGTGTTGTGATAGATCTCACATGATTGAAAGAAGAAACTGAAGGTAATTTTTTTTCTGAATGGCTAAAAAATGATAAAGATTTGCTGACATATGCTGAATTATTTAGTAAGAAGGAGCAATTGAACTTTTGAGAATCTTTTAAATTAAAAACTTTGAGACTAAAATTATTCGTTACTTGTCCGTATTTTGCTGATTTTGAATTTTTTTTAGAAGAACTTCAGCGTTGAGCTGATACATCAAAATCTAAGGATTCTAAACAAAACGATAAGGAAACAGATGCAGAGACAACAGAATGATCCAATGAATCTAAAGAAATTGATTCCCACACATTTTGTTGAGTAAAGATAAATAATATAAAATCTGAACCCTTTGAAAGGAGCGGTAAGAATGGGATAACTCGATGTTCAAAGACAGCGCGTAATAATTGAAAAAACTTTAATATTAATTTACCTCGTGGTAATGCTTATGATGCATGAAAAACACCATGAAAAGATTCTGTTAAAACAATTCCCGAGGATAAAGCCAATGAGAAACCTCTGAATTCTTGGAGCTGAATCGATGCGTCTTCTTTTGCATCTCTTGGTAAATGAAATTTTGCTGATATATATACTAATTCCAAATCAAACTATGGTCATAGAGCCTCTGCATTTAAAGATGATAGCTGAGAGTGGTATGTATTGGATCCTTATACTAGGGTAAATTGAAAGTTGGACAACTCTCCTAAAAAACTAAAAGATTATTTAAGTGTAAGAAAAATTGTAAAAGCTAACGTCTATGAATCAAAATGATATAAATCTATGCAAGCTTCTAATAATACAGAATCTAATAAATGAAAAGTTGAATTTGCTGATGAAAAAGTAGAAGCTGCTGTAGAATGGGCATTATCTACTGCTGGAGATGATTCTTTTTGATATGAATGGTGATGAACCGGAAAAAAGAATGGTAAGGGATGATACGATTGTCAAAGTTTCGTTCGTGCTGCATTTATACATGCTTGATTTGATGTAAAACCATCATGATGATGTGGTTCAATGAGAAAAGACTTTGAAAAAGTATGATTTGAATGGATATCGCCACGAAGTGAAAATGATTTACAAGAATGAGATATTTTGGTTGATCCAAAAAAGCATACAGAGCTTTATGCATGAAATGGTAAAATCGTATGAGCCCATTCAAATAAAGATAAAAAAACTTGAGATAGTAGCTGAGAAGAAATCTCTTCAAGAGATATTAAAAAATCTCTCAGTTACTGGAAACCGACTGGAATCCTAAGATATAAATGAAATTCGGCTTAGCGAACATCTTTTTTTTCTATAATTTTTTATGCACTAAAAACTATAACAATTTTTTGTGACATAGTCTTTTGAATTTATGTATATGAATTGTTTCATTTTACATGTTGGATATTCGCCCAAAATTTTGGTCAGTAATTATTTGGTGATCAATTATACGTTCATCATACTTTTTTTGCATCTCATAAGTTTTTCACTTTAAAGAAATATGCAGGATCTCCTTTTTTCTTTTCAAAGCAATATCATAAAAATAGCTTACATGCATTTTTGGCATCATAACAATCTCACTCGGTCAATCAGAGTTTTTTTCTTGCATTTAATCATGGTCATTCTCCCATTAGTATATGAAAATATGAAAACGAATATGCTTTATATTTTGGTTCCCAACGATGCAGTTCTACATTTCAAATATTATCTGAAAATGTTTTATAATCTGGTGCCGTTTCACATCTAGCGTATGCTGTCATTATATCTATAATATCTTTCTCACTTACATTTTTCAGTAATTCTTTTGTTTTTTCTCAGTAAACTTTATTTGTTTGCATTTCATTCAATGCATCTTTTGCAGCTTTTTTGAAATTAGTTTGTGATATTTCTCTATCTTCTTTTTTTAGTGGTATTGGTAAACGAAATCAAGGAGTCAATGAGCTTGATGGTGTATTGAATGAATATATATTTCTTCATTCATTGGGAATATTATATTCTTCCTGTGATAAATATGAAAATTCTGGAATCTTTTGTAATTTATTTTTTATTACACTTAAACTCTCTCATTTTTTCACTATATAAAAAGTAAGTTTGTTATCACGTAGCAACGTAACTCACTGATCTTTATATGTTTCATCTAGTTGAACTCATGATTCTTTCGTTGATTCTTCTTGCATTTTTTCTGTTGTCTGGTTATTATCTCATTCCAAAATTGTAATTTGATTATCTTCTGGATTTATGATTATATCATTTTCAGCATTTGCTAGTACCTCTTGTTTGTGCTGATTATTTTCTACAATATATTTTCATCATTCATATCATCAATATCATGTAGCTCCGAGGGCTATCATCAATTTTGTAATATTATTCCTGGCAAATCTTCAAATTCTTCATGATTTTTTTCACTTTTTTAGTTGTTTTTTTTCTATTTGTTCTCAAATAGCTTTATCTCAAGCATCAAGCAAGTGATAACCTGCTTTAGCTGTATATAAAACAGTTTTTGTTCATCATTTTATGGCTTTTCATACTCATGAAATGGCCTTTCCACTAAAATTTCACGCTTTTTTTATATGTCATGTTGCTTTTTCAGATTGTTTTTTTGACTTATCTCTGCGTTGTTTTCTTTTAACTCCTGATATTCACTCTTCTTTCGCTCTGTGTTCATTTATTTTTGAAGCTCACTCTTCTCATGCAGACAAAAGAGTATATCATAATGCTCATGCTGTTCATCACACTATATCCGCAGCTCAACTTAATATTTCTTTTCATCATTCAAGTATTTCTTTTCACGATTCTTTGGCTTTATTTAAAGCTTCTTGTTTTTTTGTCATCTGAAAAATGTTATTTATAAAATCTATACCGATTATAGTCAAAACTATAGAATTTTGCAAATTTTCAATCGGTTTTTTAAATAATTATTTGATTTTAATCTGAATTACAGTATTGTATTTATCGTTATTTTATGATTTATAAATAAAAAGATGAATAAAATACGAGACAAAATTCTGATATATCTAAAAGGTATGCTTATGTGAGCATGCGATGTAATTCCATGAGTGAGTGGGTGAACTATTGCGGTAATCACTGGAATATATGAAAGATTGATTCAGGCTATCAAGAATATAGTTCCAAATCTGAAACTATTTTTCACGTGAAAATTGAAGAAATTTTGGGAAAATATCGATGGAAATTTTCTACTGTGTTTGATTTTTTGAATTGGAACTAGTATTTTGCTGTTTGCAAATATCATAACAAGTGCTATGGAAAATTATCCAATATTAATTTGGTCATTTTTCGTCGGATTGATCCTAATTTCTGCTGTATTCCTTTGAAAACAAGTTAAACGAGACTGGAAAACAATTCTATGCTTGATTATATTCTGAATTTTAGCTTATTTCATTACAGCACCGACTAATACTCCACTATCAATTACTTCAACTTGGTGGTGGACTTTCATCTGCGGATCTATAGCAATTTGTGCAATGATTTTGCCTGGAATTTCTGGTAGTTTCATGCTCGTATTGCTATGAATGTATGAGACTATGATGTTGGCTATCAAAAATTTGGATATAGTTACGATCTGAATATTTGCTATTTGAGCTGTGATAGGAATTGTCTTGTTTTCAAATGTGCTTTCATGGTTATTCAAACATTATAAAATGATAACTCTAGCTTCTTTGACTGGTTTTATGCTGGGTTCTTTGAATAAAATCTGGCCATGGAAAGAAACTTTGGATGCTGATTTATGAATATGAAGAAATATTTTACCAAATCAATATGAGGCCATTACATGAGAAAGCAATCAGATTTTGCAAGCGATAATTTGTTTTTTGGTGTGAATTGGAATTGTATTATTAATTGAATATTTGGGAAAGAAATTTAATAAGAAATAAAATTATTTGAAAACTAAAAATGAAAAATTAAAATTTAAATTAGATTTATAAATTAGACCATTTTATGATTATCTGAAACGAGCAAGCAGTACAAACATTAAAAAAATACATTAATAATGTAATAGAAACCTGAAAATGAACTCAGTTTTTTTTGCTTGCTTGACCAAATTGAATTTGAAAGATTTCGCATGCAAAAGCAATAATTGAAGAAATATTGTGAGAATATATGTATAGTGATTGCTTATTCGTTCAAGATTTTGAACCATTTACTGGGAAATTTCATACCATCCCAGTTGAAGTTAAAGATGATAAGAGATATATTCAGTTCCCTGATGAAACTCAACATGAAAATTATGGAGTAAGAGAGATGAATGAATGGCTTTTAAATTCAAGTTTTTCATGAAAAAGATTTCTCTTGATTGAGAATATTCAGAGAATGTCTAATAGTGCTATCAATGCATTCTTAAAATCAGCAGAAGAACCTCTTACGGGTAGATTCATAATTGCTACAGTACCACACATTTCTATGGTTTTGGATACAATTCGTTCGCGTTGTATCACTATCCCGTTCAATACTCTGAACCATAAAGAAATGCAAAAATTCGCTGATGAAAATCAGATTTTCACTGATAATAAACAACTTCAGACTGTAATGATTGCTATGGCGATGTGAAAACCATGATTTCTAAAAAATATCGCAGAAAAAGTCGAGCAAAGCGAAGATTTGGGAGAAAATTTAAAAAAGCTGACTACATGATTACTCTCTGATAGCAAACCAAAGTGAGAATTATATCAAGCATTAAAAGCTATTTCAGAACTGTGATTATTAAATGATTTCTTGGAATGATGGATTGCATATTGTAGTGAAAAATGAGACTATGAACAAGCCGAACGCCGAATTCAAATGAGAAAATATTTAAAGTCAAATGTAAATCAGGACTCTGTATTACTATATGGATTAATGAAATAAAAATTTAAGTGATATATTTATATCAAAAAATTTGACATTTTTTGATTTTTTGTGTATAATTTGTTTGTAATTTTATTGTATCTTTTATTGAACAATGAGTATTGATAGAGGATTTATACATTTGAATAAAACAAAGAAAGATTGAGGTAAAATGGAAAACTCAACCAATAAATGAAAAGATAAACCATCTAAAATGGCAAGATTTAATAAAACTTCTATAATAAAACTATTAATCCCGGCACTTTTAATGTCTTGATGAGGAATAAGTGCAATTAAAAATGCAAAATCAGCATCTCTTTCTAAATCTAAAAATAAAAAAATTGAACTTGTTTCCGATGAAAATAATATATTAATGGATGAACAACCTACTGATGCATGATTTGATATTGGTTTAGCTGCTATAATGCCAAGTAAGGCATCATATAAACCAGCAATAGAACATGAGCTTAACAACTCCATGCTTATTTTTGATAACGGAGAATACAAAAAAAATGATATTTCAGGTATATCGTTAGATGAAGAGCTTGGGGTTGCTCCATGAACACATGTAGCTCAAACCATTAAAGAGGATTTATATTTAAGTATGTTTAGAAGATTAAGTGATGAAGATTATCAAGATATGTTTAAATGATTTAATACTATGAGACAATGAACATTAGGTGATTGTTACCTTATTGCTGCTATTAAAAATCTGGCAAGGTCTAAATATTTTGATACTTTAATGAAAGCATCTATTGAAAGAACTGGTGATGATTCTTTCAATTTATATATGCCATTATGAGAACCGAACTGAGTAAAAGTAAAGATAACTAGTGAAGATTTAAAAGCGGCTCATCTTCGTGGTGCAATATGATATCAAATACTAGAAGTTTGATTTTCAAAATATTTATTATTTAAAGAATGAGTAATTTCTAGTACAAACGGTATAATTACGGATAAGCTCATCAAAAAAATAGAAGCTTGAAGTGCATGAGATGCTATGCTTACCTTGTTATGACCCAAAAGTTTTTCAAATATACGTTTAACATGAGATCCAAAAAATAAATTAACAATTTTAAAATATTTAGAATCTTATGATCCTAAAAATCTATGGTCAATATCAATATCATCTAAGTTTAAAGAATGAAAAACTGATAAAAAATTTTATGAAGTTTGATGAGAACCTATTTATTATGGACATGCATACAGTATTTGCGGTATAGAAAAAGATTGAGATTTAATAAAATATGTAATTTTGGATAATCCACACAATGATCCAAAAAAACCATGATGAAGAAAAGTGAAACTGAAAATATCAGATTTTTTTGACTGTTTTAGCTTTATTAACATTTCTCATCCTACTGATAATTTTCTCAATTTTAGCACATTCCCAGATGAAGTTAAAGTTGTTGATGCAATTGACCGCAAAACTTCTTAATTTTCTTTTCTTTGATACATAATTTTTGGATTTAGATTTACTAATAAGAAACAATAACCACAATCTAATGTAAATCAGGATTCAGTACTTTTGTATGGATTGATAAAATAACTATTTTCTACATTGGCTATTGTGGTATAATTTTCAATCAATCATAACACTTAAATTTGTAATTTTTATTAATTCACAATCATTTACCAAATTTTCAAGTCACATAGCTGAAAAATCAAATGTTTTTAGATTTGGTGGAAGTTTTTCTCAATCAAGTGTTTTTAATGGAAAATCATGCATTTGTAATGAAGATAATCATGATAGATTTTCCAATCAAGTAATATCTAAATGCCAATCTCGGGCGACACTTCACACACTCTCCCAGCTTCACTCTTGAGTTTGTATAAACTCATATTTTCAATATATATTTAAACTATTAAGATTTTTTAAATATTTCAGTTCTGAAAGGTCTAATTCTTTTACAGAATTCTTGGGAAGTTCAATCGCTAACTTGGTAATTTTATCTAAATCTTTGTTGTAATATAAATTATTTCATGTCTTCAAAATTCAGTTATCTGAAAGGGCTTTTTGTATTATTGGCGTTTTTATTTCAGCTGTAGATAAATCTTCATACTTTGAATAATTTGTAGTTTCATGAGTTTCAGCAATAGCATCTTCTTCGCTAAGAATATTGTTTTTATAAATGAAAAAACTCAAACATAAAATCAATGTTACGAGGATCATTCATAAATAATAATTTTTTTTCTTCATTATAATTATGAAATAATATATTTAAGCCTGTTCTTTTCTCTGATACATAATTTCTGGTTCTAGATTCACTGAATAAATTTTTGCATCAAATATTGATTTGAAATCAGATTTTCAATTTTTTGATGTATCTATCGCTTGGATTTCTGCATTTCCAAGGATATTCTGCAAATGAGCGAATCCGTCAATCAATAATGGAGCGGAAACTAATCCGAGCTGTTTAATCACCCAAAGCAAAAAAGACAAATCATCGAGAGCTTCCTGCTGAGTCGCTTCTTCTTTATATTTTTTCCATGGTTCAGCTTTTGAAATATATTCGTTAGCAACCTGCACTAAGCGATACCAATCTTCCACAAAAGCTTTTGTATTTGCATTTTCTAGATAAGCTTTTTCTATCTTTTCATTATCCCACTTCCCTTCTATAATTGAAAGTAAAGAAAAGTCTGAAAGTCATTCTTTGAATGCATTCCATCTATTTTGGTCAAATTTTCACTCAATGATTCAGTATTTTTTTCATAGATTTGAAACTCTATTCACGAGATTACCCCATCATCCAATCAGCATTTTTTCCCATGTTCAGTTGAATCTCTCCCAAGAGAAATCTCAATCAGAACCCAATGGTACATCATTTAATAGATAGAATACCAAAGCATCTCTATCATAATCACGAGAAACTTCAATTGGATCTACCACATTTCCAAGTGATTTACTCATTTTTTGTCCATCAACTGTCAAATATCATGTCACAAATTCTTTGTCTGGTAAACGGTTATCAGTGGCTTCAAGCATTGCTGGCCAATATGTCGCATGGAATTTTACGATATCTTTTCAAAGAATGTGAAGAATGTATGTATCGTTGTCCCAGAATTTTCCATTTTCTCCGTTTCTATAACAAACTGTGATATAATTGAATAATGCATCAAACCATACATAAGTAACCTGTTCTGGATCCCAAGGTAATGGAATTCCAATTCAATTATGTTTATTTTCTCTAGATATAGAAAAGTTCTCTAAACCTGATTTTACGAATGCTTTCACTTCATTAAATCTCGTTTCAGGTTCTACGAATGTAGGATTTTCAGCCCATAATTTTTCAAATAAATCAGAATATTTTTTGAGATTGAAGAATAAATTAGTTTCTGATACTTTTTCTGGTTTAGTTAAATGATCAGGACAAAGTCAATCGGCATTTAAATCCCTTTCATTTTTGAAAGCCTCACATCATGTGCAGTATAGTCATTCATATGATCAAACGTATATATCTTTTTTTGCTTCATCTGACTCAGATTCAGACTGATCGTGGACTTTATTCAACATTTTTTGTACAAACTGAGCATGATCTTCTGATGTAGTTCTAATAAAGTCAGTATAAGAAATCTGTAATTCTTTTCGAATTTCAACTGATCATGCAGCAATTTCATCTAAAAAAGTTTTTACATCCTTTCATTCAGATTCTGCTTTTTCTACCATTTTCTGTCCATTTTCGTCTACTCATGTACAAAACTTCACTTCATATCACATCAATCTATATCGTCTAGCATATAAGTCTGCTATAAATGAACTATTCGCATGTCAAATATGAGGTAATCCGTTTGCGTAATAAATTGGTGTAGTTACATAGAATTTCTTTTGATGCATCAGTTGAAAAGTGAGAAATAAATCTGAATGTAGAATAATGTTTATAATTGTAAATTCAAGAAAAGCTTAAAATTTTCAAAACAAAAATGCGGTAAAGCACAACACTAAACCGCATAAATTGTAGACTAATTTACCATTGTATTGTTATTAAAAGTTTTGATCATCTCATAATAGAGAGCTTCTTCATCTCCATATATATCTTCCAATACTTCTCTTTGATTGCGAAAGAAATAGTTACATACTAAATTTTTCATTCTACAGACGACTTTAGGATTTTCTTCATTTTCGATGTAAGCAAGTGTTCTATTAATTCCATCATCATAGATTGTAATAGATTCTTTACTGGGGATATCACGGTAAGTGAAAATCATCGATTTATACCCAGTTTCGTCCATAAAACTTTGTATATATTCCTGAGATTCTGCTTTACATCCTAGAAATACTTCGTCTATGCAATCTTCTTTAACATGAGAATCACAATCTTCAAGCATACAATAAGGTAAATTTAATAAGAACAGAGGCATTATATTCCTCATAACACTATTCCAATTTGCATTAAGAACTAGAGCCTCTTTCTTTCCAATTTCACGACAAACTTTGAAATATTCAACTAGTTTATCAAAGCAATTCTGCCTTGTAACCGAATTCTGAATTTCCTCCATTTGCCTCATCTTTTCGTGGAGAAATAATAAAGCTGTAACTATATTTTATCTTTTTTTTATTGTTTTTTTATTTTTCTTAATATTATTATATAACATTATTGTATAAAAAGTCAATATATGCTAAACACAATCTTAGAATACTTGCATTTTTTTATAGAAAGATTATTCTAAAATCACATTTTAAATATCTTGCAAATGAATGAAAAAAAAATCTGAGTTCTCTTCAAAGAAAGTATCAGAATTAAAGGTAAAAAACAAGAAAAAGTCTGAAAAAGTTATTCAATTGAAGAAGAATAGTGATTTTTTTGATAATCAAGAAATCAAGCAAGATTTACAGTCATTCTATAATACTGAAGCTAAGAAATACGCAGAAACTCGCAAGAAATTTTGGCATGAGGAGAAAGCCATTCTCGATACTATTACTCCCCTATTCGAAGAGTGAAAAAAAATTCGTGTTTTGGAGTTTTGATGCGGAAGTGGAAGATTTGCTACATTATTAAATCAAAATTTTGCTGGAAAGTTTGATTATGTAGGAATCGATTTATCAGAAGAACTACTCTCCTATGCCAGCGAAGATAATCCGAATTTAACTTTTTTTCAATGAGATATAACTAAATTAGTTAAGAATTTTGAGCAAGAATCTTTTGATTTGATAGTTTGAACCTCTAGTTTTCAGCATATTCCGACAAATAAAGAACGCTCATTTTTGATGAAAAATTTTTATCGTCTATTGGATTATGATGGGATGCTATTGATGACTAATCGATCTTTATCTGATTGGTTTATCAAAAAACATTGGAAAATCGTAATGAAAGCTAAAATACTATCCTGGTTTAAGATGAATAAGTGAAGTGCTCGTGATTTAATGGTACCTTGGACTGATGCAGATTGAATATTTTATGAGAGATTTTACCACTTTTTCTCTTTGGATGACTTGGAAGATTTAGCTAACTTTTCGTGATTAACTTTGAATGTAAATACGTTTATTGATTGAGATGGAAATTTTACTGATAATGGAAAATTGTCTCATTCTTCAATGCTTGTAGCCACAAAAACACCGATTATAAATTAATATAACATTTTCTTCCCCAATATTTGACAAATATATTTTTTTGATTATAATTTGTTTTGTGAATTATTTTAATCTTTATAAAACAAAAAAATATGAAAAGATTTTTTAACTTTTTGTGAGGAGTGACTCTAATAGCTCTATCTACAATTTCATGCACATTCGCATATACACAGGAACAACAGGAAGCATATCAATGGGCTTATAAGAATAAAATTACTACACAATCTAGTATTCAATCAGCCAAATTAAATTGAATAGTCACTAGACAGGTACTATCAAAAATGCTAGTAAATTACCTAGAAAACGTAGCTGGAGTTAAGTGAGCTCAAGTTAATTTTTGTTCATTTACTGATGAAAATAAGATTACAAATGATTTAAAGTATTATACTAAAAAAATTTGTGCTTATAAGATAATGTGAAGTAATAACTCAATATTCAGACCAACTCAACCAGTTAGTAGAGCACAATTATGAACTGCACTATCTAGAGTACTTTGGTGAGAAGAATATAATTCAGAGGGTAAATGATATTATATTTATCATCTGAATGCATTAAAACATAATTGAATTATGGATAATATAAAGAATTCAAAAGTTTCTGCAACAAGATGAGAGGTTTTAATTGCTCTCAAGAAAATGTCTGAAAAGTTTGGATCTAATATTTACTTAAACTGAAATTCAATTCCTGCATATGATACAACTAAAAATAAATCTAATAACAAAACAACTGCGAATAAAACTGGTAGTAATATGTCATGAGACAAAACCAAAAATGACGAAAACGAATACATTTCTAATTTATATTCAAACTCAAATGTAATATACACGTGAAAAGATGGAACTAAGTATTACTATGATGACAAATTTCTTACTCTTTTGAAAAATACAGCTGAAAAAAAATGAGAATCTGATTTAGCTAAATATTTGGAAATAGAAGCTGAATATTATAAAAATGGACTAGATCAATTATCAAATATGGATGATGAAGAAATGCTTAAAATGATGTGAATTGATACTAATGACATCGATCCTGATAATATGACTGAAAAAGAGAAAAAACAGTTAATCAAAAAATTCAGAACTTGATTTGGTAAAATCATTGAAGAGAATAAAGACAAAAACAGTAAAGTATTGGAAAAATTAAAAAAAGTTACTAAAAACATTAGCAATGATAAATTTTGATTGAAAAAGAAATATCAAGAAACAAAAGCTTTTATGGAATCCAGCAATTCATTCTTAGATTTTTACGCTGAAACTATGTTTAGTCTGATTGAAACTGCTCTTAGTGATAATGAAACTAATAATTCAGAAGAATGAACAGCTAAAGCTTTATGATTAATAGCTGCAGCTTTAGCATATCAATCGAAGGCTGAAGCGTACCAGATTTATGTAGAAAATTGGGCTACTGATACTATTAAACTATTTGGTTGAACATTATTGAATTAATTATTTAACATAATAAGAAGTCTTCCATGGTGAATGGAGGACTTTTTTGATTTATTAATTTCTTGCATTTTGGAATTATAACTTTACATTCAAGTCAGATTTTTATACTCTTTATAGATAATAATGCTGATTACTATATGATGAAAAGCTGGAAGTGGGAAAGGAACCGTTTCGAAACTTTTGGCGAAAGAACTTGGATACGAAATTATATCAGTCTGAGATATGAAAAGGAAATTGGCTGCCGAAATGTGAATAAACATAATAGAATTCAATAAAATGTGAGATAATCCTGAAAATGCTAAAGAATTTGATTTAAAATATGAAGAATATCAGCAAAGTCTAAAGCTATCAGATAATATTATTTTGGATTCTCGTCTGTGATTTTATGCACAACCAAAAGCATTCAAAATTTTATTGGACGTGGATGAGGAAATTGCATGAGAGAGAATTTTTAAAGCGAAAAGAGAAACGGATAAAAATACAACCAAAAAACATGCAATTGACGAAGTTAAGGAAAGGAACTCAAATGATGAAGCCCGTTATCAAAAGTTATACAATGTAGATTTATGGAATCCTAATAATTATAATCTAGTAATTGATACAAGTGAACGTACACCTGAGGAAGTTTTACAGATAATATTGGATGAATTTAAAGCATACAAATGGAAGAAATGAATTGCAGAGACTGAAGAAGAGAAAAAAGCTCTTAGAAAATCAAAAGCTAAAACTAAATTGCTTAAAGATATCGCCTTATTACTTGCTCTGATTTTGATAACTTGTTGGTGGTTATTTACGATTTTGAACGAACGTAAAAAAGCTGAAATAAGAGAGGATAATGAACTAAATGAAAATAATGAAATTGCGGATGTTATCGAAGAATTGGAGTAATTTATAATATTCAATATTTTGGATGTGAATTATATCAATTACCAAAAGAGATAAATTATAGGACAAGCTGATGAATTATTCAAAGAATTGTAATCGAGAAGCTGGTCCAATTTTAGCTCAAAAGATGGAGAATGATGATTTTTCTGATTGGGAAAGAATTTTTGTAGCTACTGAAAATGTTAAAATTATTTGATTCTGTACATTCACAAAAGAGGATTGAATCCCCGATTGCAAATATTCTCCTTTTGTATGATTTATTTTTGTAGATGAGAACTATCGCTGAAAAAGAGTAAGCGAGAAAATGATAAATACAGCAGAAGAATAGCAAAAACTTTGAATTTTGAAAAACTATATATTGTATCAGACCATAAATGATTATACGAAAAATATTGATTTGAGAAAGTTGATGAAAAATCTGATGAAATGTGACGTATTGAGAGTATATTTTGTAGGAGTATTAGGTAAAAATGAGAAAAATATAAATATTAGATTAACGGTGTGAACTAGACAAGCCATTTTATTAATTTTCTTTAAAATCACTTGATTTTTTGAAAAATGTTATTATTTATAATGATGTATTTATTTCTTAATTATATTACCATGGCTATGGAAGAATTAAGAACGTTGGTTGAAGACCTTAAAAAAGAGTGAATTTCTATTGAGATCAAAGAAGAAACTAACGAAGAAGTTAGTAAGGTACTTGCAACTAAATGTACATGTTGTGGAAGTAGATGTGGTGCTTGTGCGTGATGCAAGTGACCAGAATCTTCTGAGGAAAAGTATGAAAGAGAAGCTGCTTAGTCAGCTTCCTTTTTTATATTTTATATAATTATTTATGCTACGAAATAATCAACATCCTCAATATTTTCTACCTGAAGCTATAGGAGGTTATTGTTCTATAACTTGTTGTATGTGAATATTAAACTACTTTTGGTGAACTTCTTTTAATGGTCAAAATACGTGGCAAATGATGAATCTTTTCAAAGAATGACAATATTCTTGAGAAGAGATGCTAGATTTACCAGAAATCGCTTATAAACTAGATCAATTATGATTTAATATAGATTATTATCTTTCTTATGATAAAACATTACATATCAATTATATAAACAATCCAGAAAAGGTTATATTTGATTGGTATCCAGAGAAATATCATAAGTTTATTAAAAAATGAGAAAACTGATTATATTGGGATGCTTGAACTGCAGTTTGTAGCTTAGTTGATACAACATTTGATAAAAAAATATTAGAAAGTAACACTATCAACTCTACATACAATGTTGATATGATTGAAACTATAAAAAAAGAACAATGAGATTGAGTTTTGTTTCTTATCGGATTAGACTATTATATTCTTCATAACGAAGAACCTATAGAATGAATCCCTTGATGACATGTAATATTAGTATCCAAGGTTGAAAATAATAATGTTGTAGTTTTTGATCCAGGTCCACCATTAATGCAATATCGAGAAGTTCATGTAGAAAGATTTATGGAATCAGTAAATGATTTTTGAGTCAATTATTCTTTTATGAAAATAACTGATAAACATGGAGAACATTCGTATCAATCAGATGATAAGATGGTATCATAACGGTAATGATTTGGATATTTATGTTGAGTCAAAAAAAATTACAATTCCTTTCCAAGATTCTCTTAATAAACTATTTACTGACTTTTTTGAAAAATTTTCGTCGATTTCTATTGATGAAATTATTTCTGATTATAAGATATCTAAAAAATTAATACTTCTTTTTATTAAATTGAATATTTTTATATCCATAGATAATTGCGACTGACCAGAAGCTAAATTATTTCATGATATAGCAAAGAATCCTTCTAAGACCCTTCTTATGGAACAGATGGATGAAAAATATGTTGCAAAAATTTATGAAAATATATCATGATACTTCTATGATTCATTATGAGATTTTTCACATGAGATATATAGATTTAAATCTATAAATTTGGATAATAAGATATCATTAAAATATACTAATTCTTCCAGAAGGGAAACTAAATCAAATGCCATTAAAGATAAAAAAACTGAAATATTATCTCTCACAAAATATATTTTCTCATTCAATTGAGAGAGTCATCTTTACTGAAGTGCTTGATGATTTTACAATATATACCCTATCTTAATATTCAACGATGACTCTTCTTTTTGTTTTGATAAATATAAAAAATGTTTTTACACTTGAATAAATAAATGAATCTTTAAAAAAATATCTGAATGTTTTATTCCCTCTGACTTTAACGATTTTTCTAGATATCAGTCATATATTATCTTTCTATCTTGTTATAAATGAGTCTTGTCCAAATATGGTAATAGATGATATAAATATATACAGATGGAGGCTTGAGCTATTGCAACACTATTTAGACAATGATGTGCAAATTTATGAATTGGTCAAGTTGAGATACAATGATACTTTGATGATAAAATGTTTGATATTATATCAAACTTAGGAATACATAAAGATAAAACTTTACTTATACATTCCATGTGTTTAAACTAATGTTTATTTGCAATAAGAAAGATAAAGAGATAAAATTTTTTGATGGGAAATCTCTTAAAGAAATAATGTGAGATTTTGATTCTATTTTTTCAGTTATTAAAAAAAAATATAACAAAATTGATAACTTCTACATATGATATTATTGAAACAGTAACCCCAGTTACAAAAAAAATTTATTAGTTTTCGTCCCTAGATTTTGAAAATTATTCGAATTTGATTCAAATTTTGCCAAAGAAATTTGAATTAAAACACTTTTATCGTACTTAAACACATATACATGAACAGATCTAAACCACTGAAATAATATTATCAACTGTGAAATCTATGGATCTTTAATTAAGAAAAGACATATAAAAATATGTAATTATCAAAATTTTATAAAATCAACATTTATGTGTTCAATAGCTAAAGATAATTTAGAATATATTTCATATTCTCATGCACCATTGTTTCGATGAAAATATCGAAGAAAAAGCTACGTTGAAAATACATGAGTTTGAGTTGATATCAATAAAAATATAGCAATACAAAAGTCTTTATCTGAAAACATAGAAAGAGCTTCAGCTTCTGAATTCTTATACGAAGATAAAAATTTCAAGTATAAAAAACTTATTTCGTTAACCAAATATAACCAAAAGATTATAAATCTTTATAGAAATGCATGTAGCATTCCTGATATTATTCGTTGAGTAACATTAAAATGATTAACAACCAATAAAACAATATTTCTACCAGATTTCTTAGTATTCTATCCAACCAAAAAAAAACATCAGTATAATACATGTTCGTCAGGTATGGCGACACATCTAACACTAGAAAAAGCTATTTTGTGATGAATCTTTGAATTAATTGAAAGAGATTCTTTTGTATATTCTCGACTTTCTTGTTCAAAAAAAATATATCGTATTAATGAATCATTTATAAAAGATATTTGAATATCATTAAAGTCTGATTATCATTTTTCATTTTTTCTACTAGATTCTATTGTCCCTGTTTGCACAGTTCTAGCAATAATGGATAAATGAGGAAAAAAATGTATATCATTATGAACTGATTTTTTATTAGAGAATGCAATTAAAAAAGCGTACCAAGAGGGAATTAATTCAAAACCATTTTTTAAAAATAAAAATAAATCTGATGATAATTCTGAAATAATGCAACATATTTATTACTATTTAAATCCTGAAAATTGAAACAAGCTAGAGTGGTTAAATAGTTCTCCTACACTGGAACTAAATTGTATAAATCAAGAGATATTGAATTATCAATCACTAATATTATGGTGCAAAAACCATAATATAAATTTCTTTTTTTATGAATTTATGAATTCCTTGAATAACATATTTGGAAGAAAAACTGTAAGAGTTTTTTCTCCAGATCTTCTGCCTATATATTTTTGAAAGAGAATTCCAGATTTTATTCTTAAAAATGAAAGAATTGAAAAATTAACGTATATCAATACAGATTTACATCCACTAGGTTAATATTAACGTCATATCTTTTGAACAGAATAGTAAACCACTCCCATAATTACCATCAATCACGCAGCAACTAACAATCACTGAGAATATGAAATATAACCCAATAAAACTCATGCTAAAGGTCATCATACTATGCAGGCCAAGTTTTCTACCATAGATTTTACTGAAAGAACTGTGGATCTTTTGGATTTCTCAGCAATTTTATTGGTTATGGTTTCATTTATCGGTAAAATGAAATCATCTATAAAATTATACATTACAAAAATTCCAATAATCAGGACAACTGATGTAGAGATACTTGATATTAGGAGTAAAATGGCCATTCAGGTACAGACTCATAGAATATATAGCATAGAATTTTTTTGTTTTTTCAGAATTCTTTCAGCAATTAAAGGTATTATAATTCCGCACACTCCAATGATTCAATAAATAAATCATAGGTTATCTATATCTATTCATAATTCTTGGATATATGGGGTCCAGATAAGTCCAGTCAATTCATCTATGATATAGAATAAAGCTATTCAAAGAAAAAGTAAACAGATTGTTTTATTTCTTATAATATATTTAAATGTAGATTTGATATGAAGCCAAAAATCTTTTTTCAACCAATCTTCTCACTCTTCTTCATATCACTCTTTTCAATTCTCTGCAAAAGAAAGAACAATTCATGCAATAATAGTTCATGCTCAATAAATGAACCAAAGCCAATCATATCAAAGATATTTTGCTACAAGACTTGCTAAAATTCCTGCGAAAATAAAGCAAAAGTTGCTTATGCTTCTACTCCATGAAAAGTATGAATAAATCAGATTTTTATCATTTTTTTCTATCACGTCAGAAACCCACGCCTGATCTGAACCCGAAAATAACGTTTCCGTCAATGCATTGATACAAAATATAATACAAATTCAGGCAAATGAATGAGAAAATGGGATACAAAATACAGTTATTCATGATAAAATAAATCATAAAATAACACTAATTTTCTTTCAGTACAAATCTGCAATAGTTCACGTTGGAATCTCTGAAACTAGAGATACTATACTTCTAAAGCTACTGATTAAAGCGATCTGCCAAAGAGTTAGTCAAATATCTAAAAAATATATTACGTAAAACGGCAATATTAGTTTAGATAAACTAGAAATTATATTCTGAACATAAAATGGTCGTAAAAATTTTAATCCTAATTTTTTAATCATTGTTTACTGACAAATAAAATCCTCCACAAGGGAGGATTATTATATTAATCCATTTTAACTGATAATTTTTGAAGCGGCTGTTTGATTGCTACTTTATTCTTCGCACGAACAAACAATGCTAACTTAATAATCTTACGAACTTGAGCAATTTCTTCCATCAAATCTCTAGAAATATATAATTCTGAAGACATTGGTCGATATGTAAGATGAATTGAATCAACTTTTTCTGGAGTGAATTCGGCTAAGTTCTGCCATAATTTTTCAGTAATGAATGGTATGAATGGAGCCAACATTTGTAAGTAAGTCTTGAGAACTGTGTACAAAGTTGAATATGCTGCATTTTTATCAGCATCCATTCCGTTTGCCCAGAATCTTCTTCTTGAACGGCGCAACCATCGATTTGTAAGTTTATCTAGGAATTCAAGTGTAGTTTTTATTGCATCATCTAAAGCATATGCTTGAAGTAATTGATCTTCTTTGATTAAAGTCTGATGCAATTCTGATAATAGCCACGCATCCAAATCGTTCGTAATTTGATATGTTACAAGTGGAAGAATCTCTCATTTTTCTAATGATTTATCTGCTTTTCATGAAATAGCATTCCATATTGATTTAATCTGCTCATCTGATGCAAAGATTAATACACGTTTAGCCTCAAATCATTTAACTAAGTTAAAGTAATCTGATAAATCTGCTGTTTTGATTTCGATATCTTTAGCTTTTGGAGTATATTTATTGATTAATGATTTAATTACTTCTCATTTAGATTCATCTGAAACTAGAATTATATCTGGATTCGTACGAACTAAATTTTCAATTAGAGCTTTATCTTCAGAAATCTCTGTATCCTCACGTAAAGCAAATATTTGATTTCAATCAGATTTCCATTGATCAATTTTAGCATAAGTTTCAAAGAAATTATATACATTCTGAAGTGGTAATATGTAATCCTTGAATGACTGCTCTACTCATTTTTCACTAAATCTCATAGGTTCAGCACGAACTACAGGAGCACTCAATACATAGATTCTATATGCATCTCATCACCACTGCTCTATTAATCCACGAGGATCTGGGAAGTTTTTCAGACTTTTAGACATTTTCTTTCCATCTTCTGCGAGAACTAATCCATTTACTATGATATTATTTGCTGCATTATTTCATTTAATTGCATGATTTAGAATGTGCAATGAACGGAACCATCATCTTGTTTGATCTAATCATTCTGCGATAAAGTCTGCAGTATAGTTAATGTTCTCCTTTTCTTTTTGCCCAATATAATGATCCTGCCCAAATGGCATTGCTCATGACTCAAACCAACAATCCATAACTTCAGGAATTCTCTTGTAAATCTTCCCATCTTTTACTCCTCGATAAGTATCTACGTATGGTTTGTGCAGATCAACTTCTGTATTCCTAGCATTATCCCAGTAATGAACATTGATTGATCAATTCCTTGGATAATATTTCGCTTTATCTCTGGCATATACAAGAGGTCTAAATGCTGCTCTCATACACCGAATTGGATCTCCATGTGAAACAACTATTATAGTTTTAGTTGCAAATTTATCGGCTAATTTATGGATTAATATTCTGGCTCTATTTATCATTAAATCTACAGATTCATCACCTGGATACAGAGGCTGGCTTGTCGGAATTTTTACATGCAAACCTGCTTCTGTATTTTTTCACTGTAGTGAAAGCTGTAAGAATTCACATGCACGAAAATCTCACCAAACTCCGTATCATAAGTCATATAATGTTTCATTTTCTGGATTTTGAAGATATTCAATAATCTGGTTAGAATCTCGCAATTCTCTGAATTTTTCTTGAAAATTTTCATAGTTTTTTCTAATTTCACTCACCTGCTCTGCTGAGCACCAATCATTCATTATAGGTAAAGCTGTTTCTCGAACTCTTTCCATAGGAGAGATTAATAAAATTTTATCTGGATCTGTTTTTAAATATGTTAGTTCATTTCTTGCTTGTTCTACTTGCTGTTTTCATTCATCCGTTAAATGAGCTAAATCTCAACGTGAATCCTGCTTGCGACTGACGTTACAATCAGTTCTTCCATGGCGAATGAACATGAATTTAGTCAGATTCTTTGATCATGAACGAGTTAATTGGTACATCTCGTCCAATGTTGAAAGAGAGAATGTATCCAGTGTATCGTCTACGTTTGCCCAAATTGGTAAAGGACTTCATCGATATCTATTTCTAGCAACATTCCAGTCTGGGGCTTGTTTTAATCAATTTACAAATCTATTTGAAACATTTTCTGGAACAAATCTAATCTTTTCTGCATCTTCAAGTGTCCGAGCATTCATCTGTTGTTCCTTGATAAACCAAGATGACATTGCTTTGGAGATGAGAGGTGTATGACATCTCCAACAGTGAGGATATGAGTGTGTTATTGATTCAGATTTAATTAATTTTCTTTCAGCTTTTAAACGGTCTATAATATCTTTATTAACTTTCAAAACACTCTGTCACTCATAGTCTGGAACTTGATGATCAAATTCTCCATATTCATTTACTGCAATAAACAACCAGTCTAATGCTTTGTCAGCTCAGAATAAATCTGCCACTACATCAAAGTCCTCCTGTCAGAATGTTGGAGCGATATGTACAATTCCAGTTCCATCTTCTGTACTTACATAGTCTCCAGGTATCATCTGGAAATACCTATCTTTATATTCAGCAGGCAGTTTGGAATTATTGATATATTCAAATAATGGAATATAGAATGTTCATACTAATTTTGAACCTTTAACTTTATTTACCAAAATATAATCTTCAGGATTCTTGTAGAATTTTTTGAGTAACGCATCGGCCAAAATATAGTATTCATGACTTTCTTTATCATAAACCATACTATAATGAATTTCAGGTCATACAGCCAAGAAACTATTTGATGGTAATGTCCAAGGAGTAGTAGTCCAAGCTAATGCATAAACTGGAGCATCTGCCTGAATTTTGGACCATAGTTCATTATGAGCCACATACAAATCATAGAATTGACTAATAATTTCTTGTGGGTCATCCATCACAGTTCAATCAATAACCACCTCCATTCAAATTTCGTTTTCACTTTCTCTTATTTCTGCCCATTGAAGTTGAGTAATTTTATCTGGTTCCATAATTTTTGGCTCCCCTTCTATCTCAGCCTCAACATAAATCAGATTCCAGATATTTCAGTTAAGTAATTCCTTAAATTCTCACAAAATTTTACAACTCTTAGTCTCTACATCCAATTCTTCCTTAATTTCTTTAGCTACAGTTTTTTCTATACTATCTCATTTTTCCACCTTTCATCCAGGGAAAACATATTTCTGAGCTTTTACTCAGTATTCTAGTAAATATTTCCCATCTCTTTTGATTACACAGCAAACCACATTTACTGCTTCATCACTTTGAGTGATTTCGTAGTTAAATCTATTTGTGTATGCTTTATTTGTAAGTTTGAATCTAACTGTAATTGCTGTATCAGTTTTGTCTTCATATCCATCTGTAACTTCATTATTTGCCAATGGAGTAGCACAACTTGGACAATATCGTTGGACTTTGAATCATTTATAAACTAGATTTTGTCTGTAAATATTTGAAAAACAATACATTACACTTTCCATAAAATCCAAGTCCATAGTACGATATGGATGTTCGATATCTGCCCAACGTCCAGAATGATCCACGAACCATTTCCAAACTTCATTTGTATTGTCTACATATTTTCTACATTCTTCCGTGAATGCTTCAATTCAGATTTTATTTTCTATATCTCTTTTTCCATCAATTCAAAGTTTCTTCTCAACTGCTTTTTCTACTGGCAATCCGTGACAATCCCATCACCATTTTCTTTCTACACGAAAACCTCTCATTGTCATATAACGAGGGAAAACATCTTTGATGGCTCATGCTAGTAAGTGTCCATAGTGAGGGTCTCATGAAGCAAATGGAGGTCCATCGAAGAAACGGAATTGCATTTGGTCTGATCTTTCATCAATTGATCTTTGAAATGCATTATTATCTTTCCAATATTGAAGTATTGAATCCATCAATTCTAATGTAGTCATAATGTGTCTTGTAAATTATAAAATTTTATCATTTTTACTGAGTGTTTATTGTAGAAACTTTTATGGCAATTGCAAGTAAAAAGCTAAATATCTAGTATTTGATTTTTCCTGTGAAATTGTTACTATGTTCGTGTTTGGAAACTTTATTTTTTAGCGTTTAACATGAACAACTCTGAGAAAATACAATCTCGACCATTTTGGTTACTAGTATCGTTGTCTGTTATAATAATTATTTTTGGAATCATAACTATTTGTTCTCCCGCTGTATTCCGGAAGTTTGTAGATATAATTCTTTGATTTTTCCTCGTAATGACATGAATATCTGCAATCATAAACGCTTTTAAAAATAAAAATGTTTCATCAATATGGTTTTTATGAATAATCGGATTTTTGCTAACACTAATCTGATTTTGACTTATTTTTTCGTGGTCTCAACTTGTATGAACGATAATGATTTGGATTTTTGCCTTATGGGCATTAATTAGATGAGCAATGTTAGTTATTTTTGGCTTGACTAATAAAGAAACCCAACCCTCACGATGGGCAATGCTATGATTGTGATGACTATTGTTTATATTAGCTATTGTAATTATTTGTGTTCCTAAAAGCGAGTCTAGAACGTGGGCCGGAATATGTATATGAATTTCTACTGTACTTGATGGTTTATCTTTATTGATAGTTGCTCTCAAAGTAAAAAACGCTCAGTCTGTACAGGTTGAGTTGGTTGACCAAGCAAGTCAAAATGAAATAGCTCAATGAAATGTTGTTATTACAGAAACTGTGGTTATTTCTGACCCTCAGAACAATGAAGATGAATCGCAAGTTAACAATTAATAAATCTAATAATAAAGAAATCTCTTATTGCTAGTGACAAATAATTTCGTGCAGAGAAATTTGAAATATAAAAATTTTTGAATATAATTAATTTAGAAGCATTTATTTTCTATTTTGTTATACATGAAAACTTCTGAAAAATCAGAAAATCCTGAAAAAAAATCAAGAAGATTTTCTAAATTGAAAAGTGTTGTTACTTCTCTTGCTCTTATTTTTGGGGCAGCTTCGTGTGATAATATTCCGAATGATCAAATTATTGTAAATCCTACTTCGCAGTCAGTAGAGCTCAATCTTGAATATCAATACTTCCAATGATCAGCTTGAACTGAGATAGTAGATTACGACGTAAAAATATATAAGGATTGAGATTTGTACAAATGTGAGATAAAACAAAAAAACTGATTTTTAAATACAACAACATCTCTTCAAGCATATAGTCTTGATGAACTATTTAAAGATATCTCAAAAGAAGTAGATAATGAACAAATCTCAGATGAAACTAGATATAATAAAGATGTAAAACTTGATTTTGCAAAACAAGTTTATAAGGATAGTGTTTTGAATAACAAAAATTCATCAGGAGGAGAAACAAGAATTAAATATAAGAAAAAATAACACATTCCCCTTGCATTTAAAAAAAATAATCCTATAAAAGTAGCATCCAATGATTTTAGGTGCTACTTTTTATTGAATGGAAGGAAACGAAAATAAAGAACAGCCAATTATTAAGCGAGATTATTTACCCGATGGAATCGTTGCATTAGAAAATGCTCAACGAATCGCTATCGCACAAAATCAAAATGCTATCAATTTTGATCATATTTTTTGGTGAAGTTATGGAGTAATTAGAGAAGATAAGAACTTCCCTACTTTCTCGTCAATAGTGGGATTTAATAATGCAAAAAAATTAGACGAATATTATGTACAATGGATTCAAAATATAGTCAAGAATAGGAAAGATATTCCGAACGAGCATCGCATGAGAATCCAAAAAGTGGTTTTGGATGAAATCGTAAAAAATATAAAACAACGGCATTATACTCGTCCAGATTTCTGCTTTCTATTTTGTACATCTTTTTTAAATTTGTCCAATGAAAATCAAGCGATTTGACTGTTAATTGATGATAGCGTAAATGTGAAAGCATGTATGGAGAACTGTGAAAAACTCGTAAACAATCCTATTGCTCGTCGCAGTGGCGTATTTGCTTTTTTACAAATTTTGAGTAAAATTTTCAAAGATATATCTTTAGATCCTAGTAAAGTACAAACTATGATAAATATTAATGATAACTTGAACGAATTAGAAGCTTTCTTGAAAGAGAACGATGTTTCAAATCCTGAAAATAGCGTAGAAAGTGAGATTTGACAGGATTACGACCAAAATATTGATGCAAACGGAACTACAACCAAGAAGAAAGAAGAAAAAAAACTAAATATAGAATATTTCGGTACAGATTTAACTAGAGAATGTAAAAATGGGTTCATTGACCCAATTATTTGACGTGAACAGGAAATCAATCAGGTAATTTATACACTTTTACGTAAAACTAAGAACAATCCCCTACTTATTTGAGAACCATGAGTAGGTAAAACTGCAATTGTAGAATGATTAGCACAAAGAATAAATGAATGAAAAGTTCCGGATAAATTGAAAGGTAAACGTCTATTTCTTTTGGATATGGGAACTTTGGTTGCAGGGACTAAATATCGTGGAGAATTCGAAGCTAGAATGAAATCAATTTTGGATGAAGCAATTGATCCTGCAAATAATATCATAATGTTTATTGACGAAGTACATACAATTATTTGAGCAGGCGGACAAGACCATAACGATGCCGCTCAGATGCTAAAACCTATGCTATCCAGAGGAAAATTAAAATTAATTGGAGCTACGACTTTTGACGAATATCAGAAAGTGATTGAAAAAGATGCAGCTTTGAAAAGAAGATTTCAGGAAGTAGTAGTAAATGAACCAGATAATGAAAGTACCCAATTAATCATTGAATGACTTAAAAAGACTTACGAAGACTTCCATGGAGTTCAGATTTCTCCTGATGCTATTACGGCTGCTATCAATTTGAGTAAAAGATACATTTTAAATAAGCATTTACCTGATAAGGCATTGGATATTTTGGACGAAGCATGTGCCAGAAAATCTACTATGCAAGAGAAATTAGAGGTAAATGATGATTATCAAAAAGCTGAAAAAGAAATTGAATCAATCCAGAAAAAAATCACGAAAGCAATTGAAAATCAGGATTATTTTACTGCTGCGGATTTGAAAGAAAAGGAAGAAAACTTGAAGCAAAAGTTACAATCAATCAGAAATAAAAGCACAATTCCTACTCATTTGAGAAGCACGATTGATGCAAAAGATATCGGAAATGTATTGGCAGAAAAGACTTGAATTCCTGTAAATATCGTGAACGAAGACGAAATCAGCAAATTAAAAAGATTAAAGTGAACATTAAAAGAAAGTATTATTGGACAAGATGAAGCAGTCGATGCTGTAGTAAAAACATTAACAAGATCTAGACTTTCTATGATTAATAAAAAGAAACCTATTGGAAGTTTCCTATTCCTTGGACCTTCATGAGTAGGTAAAACATATTTAGCAAAACTTATCGCGAAAGATTACTTCGGAGACGAAAGTGCCATGATTAGATTTGATATGTCTGAATTTATGGAAAAGTTCTCTGTAAGTAAATTAATTGGTTCTCCTGCTGGATATGTAGGATTTGAAGAGTGAGGAGGATTGACTGAAGCTGTTAGAAGAAAACCTTATTCAGTAATCTTATTTGACGAGATTGAAAAGGCTTCACCCGATGTATTGAATATCTTATTACAGATATTAGACGAATGACAACTAAAAGATAGCAAATGAAGATTGATTGACTTCAAATCTACTATCATAATCATGACATCTAATATCGGAAGTGAAGAATTCAGCAAGAAACAAGTTAGTATTTGATTTGCAACAGGAACTGAAAAAGAAATGAATAAGAAAGACTTTGAATTGGTTAAAGATAGAGTTATTGACCAGCTTAAAAATTCTTTATCTCCTGAATTGTTAAATAGGATTGACTATAAAGTCGTATTCAAACCATTAAGCAAAGATGATTTGAAATCTATATTCAATATGCAATTAGCCACATTCTTGGATGCATGGAAATGAAAAGAATGAATTAAATTGCCTAAATTCACAGCTAATCAAGTGAAAGATATCATTGAAAAGATCTACGATCCACAATATGGAGCAAGACCTGTAGAAAGATATATTCAGAATGATATTGAGGGAGAATTGATTAATTCAGTGTTAGAAGCTAATTAGTGATTATAGAAAAGAAGCTCTCCAAATGGAGAGCTTTTTTAGTTTTGAGAAATGTTTGATTTTCTAGAAAATATTGATATAAGGTAAGAGCAACGTTATTTATATTTTATACTTCCTTGTGAATCCTCTTTTTCATTTAAATGAATGGTTTGCCGACCCGCTTACCATTCTGTGAAAAGGAGGAAGTGTATAAATAGCGTTGCAACTAGGTCGCGCAAATCATTCTTTTTAATTATAGGAATTTTTTGCTCGGCATTTTAGTTGCAACGTTTTAAAATGCCAAAAAATCTTCTTTTGCGTCAAGCTGATAGGGCAAAAAAAGACGAATTCTATACTCAACTTTCGGATATTGAAAACGAATTAAGGCATTATAAAGAACATTTCAAATGAAAAACTGTGCTTTGTAATTGCGACGACCCAAGAGTAAGTAATTTTTTTCATTATTTTGCTTATAATTTTGAACAGTTAGGACTAAAAAGACTAATTACAACTTGTTATAAAAATCAAAATCCAGATTTGTTTACATTAAACGATTCTGAAAAAGCTGTATATTTAATATATGACTGAGATAAAAATTGAAATAAAATTCCAGATCCTGAGGAGATTTGAATCCATAATTTAAAATGAGATTGAGATTTTAGAAGTGAGGAATGTATAGAACTTTTAAAACAATCTGATATTGTAGTCACAAATCCACCATTTTCGCTTTTTCGTGAATATGTATCTCAACTTATAGAATATGATAAAAAATTTGTAATTATTGGTCACCAAAACGCCCTTACATATAGAGAAATTTTTCCTTTAATTAAAGATAATAAAATTTGGCTTTGATATTGATTTAAGTGAGGAGCATGACATTTTATTAGTAAATATTCCGACACGGCTTCAGCATGAAATCATAAAGAATGAATGATTAGAGTTTCATGAGTAGTATGGTTTACAAACCTTGATATATCAAAAAGACATGAAGATTTAATTTTATATAAAAAATATTCACAGGAGGAATACCCTAAATTTGATAATTACGATGCTATTAATGTAAATAAAACTTCGGATATACCTTATGATTACGAATGAGCAATGTGAGTGCCTATTACTTTTATGGACAAATATAATCCAGATCAATTTGAGATATTAGACGAAATTTGAAGATATAGTATGTTAACGTGACCTACCGAAGAAACAAAATGAAAATATCTTTCACAAATAAACTGAAAACCGTGTTTTGCAAGAATAATTATTCGTAAAAAATAATTTTATTTTCTTTTTCTATTATTATGAAAATTGAATTAAAAGAAATCCCAGTTCGTGATTTAGTAAAGTGATACAAGGACGATGCTGAAAATTGAGTGAGAGGTTATGACTGAAAACTTGATATTCGTCCACAATTCCAGAGAGAGTTTATTTACGATGACAAGCAAAGACAAGCCGTAATTGATACGATTACGAAAGATTTTCCACTGAATGTTATGTATTGGGCTGTGCGTGAAGACTGAACTTACGAAGTTATTGACGGTCAGCAGAGAACGATTTCAATTTGTCAGTATATCAACGGAGATTTTGCGTATTTAATGAGATATTTTCATAATCTACAACCAGACGAACAAGAAAAAATTATGAATTATAAATTGATGATTTATTTTTGTAGTGGAACAGACAGTGAAAAGTTAGAACGATTTAAGACTATCAATATCGCCTGAGAAAAATTGACCGACCAAGAACTCAGAAATGCCGTTTATGCATGAAGTTGGGTTAGCGATGCAAAAAGATATTTTAGTAAAACAGGTTGCCCTGCTTATTGAATGGCGAAAGATTACTTAAATGGTAGTCCAATTCGTCAGGATTATTTAGAAACTGCGATTGATTGGATTTCTAAGTGAAATATTGACGTTTATATGTCAAAGCACCAACATGACCCAAATGCGAGTGCGTTGTGGATTTATTTCCAATCAGTTATTACACGAATTGAAGCCACTTTCACACACAAGAGAAAATTTATGAAATGAGTAGATTGGTGAGCTTTGTATAATAAATTCAAAGACGAAATTTACGATGCTAAAAAGATTGAGGAAGAAACAGCAAAACTAATTTTAGACGATAGCGTAACTAAAAAATCGTGAATTTATCCATATATTCTTACTCGTGACGAAAAGTATTTGAGTATTCGTTCATTTACAGATGCAGAAAAACACGCTACATATCTAAAACAAGATTGAATCTGTGCCAAATGTGGAAAGCATTTCAAAATTGAGGAAATGGAAGCCGACCATATCACTCCACGAAGTCAGTGAGGACAAACTGTTTTAGAAAATTGCCAAATGCTTTGTAGGGATTGTAATAGAAGAAAATCAAACAAATAAAAAAAACGTGAAATTTCTCAAAATCAGAGTTTTTTCACGTTTTTATATTATCTAATGAATATCTTTATTTTGCTCCAAAACTTCTTTCCATGATAAATCCTTTTTCAGCTTTGTACTCAAACTTCATAAAATGATTCCATATATCGTAAAGAATAAATAATTTACCATACTATCCTCAAATACATGCAAGAATAATCACATGATGAATAAAGCGAAAAATCAGATTTGCAATTTATACAGTATCTGAAGCTGATATTCCTCCTCGCTAGTCAGCTTTCATTTATTTAATCAAATCACTTTATACTGTACCAAAAGCAAACACATTAACATAAATGTTCGAACTAAGAATCAAACAGTTCCGATATCAAGCATTATTTGCAAGTAATAGTTCTCTGGGAGATATTTTCATTCATAATGAATTGCTGGTCATGAACTTCCAAGTCCGTGTCAAAGTGGCTGAGAAATTACTTCTGGAATTGTGGATAATTTACTTGTGATATGTCCAACTGTAGATTCTCGTTTTAGAACTGACAATATTGCTAAAGCAGCTAAAAGTCAGATTCATCCTCGAATCAGCCATCTCTTTTTTGATTTTAATTTACTTCGATATAGAGCTATAAAAACTACGACCATTCAAACCAAAACTGCACGAGAAAGTGTAGCTACCATTCATGCCATCCAGATTATTAAAGCAAAAATTGATAATACTGTATCTTCTTTTTTCTTGATTCTATTTGTGAAAAATCGCCAAACAAGTGGAAGGAATGCCACCAAAAAATATCAGTAATTATTTGGTCACGAGAAAAATCATTGCCGGCGTAAAGTTCACTCATATCATGTGAGATAATATATTGGTGGATTTTCTCCGTATGAATAATCGTCTAATCCTCCGTATCATAAAGAATAGAAAAAGTCTGGTCGTAATAATTTAGCTCATTGCCACAAGAATCCTGCTCAAACGATTCAGACTAAAACTCGTGGAAGGATTTGAATTAGTTTAGATTTTTGCCATTTTTCTGAAATCACATATCCGAAAAAACTCGCAGAAATTAGGATAAATATCCACCGGAATCAGTATTTAATTCAGACAAACATATTACTTCGTGATACATCTTTCAAAAGAGAAAATAAGACTGAAACTACAATCAAGATTATAAATGCCATCCAAGTTTTTTTCCGATATTTCCAGTAGGGTCTGAATTTTTTGTATCACAAAATCAAAACTACGAACAGGAATAATAACCATATTCATTCACGAATTAATGCTGGAAACGATGTTCAACATAATTCAATTCAATATACAAAAAACGTAGATATAACCTGATAAAATACGTTTAATATCCAGAATATCGAGAATGTAGTCAGCATTATATTTTTGTGAAATATTAAATTATTTTATTTTAGACCAAGTTTCACTGAGATATAAATTCCATGCCTTTGTTGGTTCCATCATCTTTCTCTGTTCTTCTTCCGTTGGACGATATGGGATATGTGTTAGATCTACATTAAATCACGTTTCTACTACATCTCCAGATGATTTGAAAAGTATAATCTCCTCCCCTCTAAAAATCATTGAATTATCATGTGCTAGGAAAAGATACCCATAATCTGATGCCAAATATTTTTTCTGAAAATTTTCAGCATAATCCATTTCGTTTTGAACAGCAGCTGTTCTTGCATCTACGGTTTCAATTGAATCCACCACTGCTAAATAGTTCACATATGTTCTAACAGCAAAAATCATAACTACAAAAAAAATTACTCATAATGCGTATTTTACTTTGGTTCAGTATGTATTTAATATCGATTTGAGTTGAAACATGTCGAATGGTCTGATTTTTTAAAGTTGTGATATAATTCGTTTAATAATTTCTGGCATTTTCTCTTTTGTTATAGGCTCTTTATATGTAAGCAAAACTTTTTTCACGCTTTCTGCTTCGTATCATAATCAACGCATAGATTTTACAATATCTTTGAATAACTTTTGATCCACATCTAGTGAAGCTAGCTCATTAGCTTTCAAAGAATCCTTAAGTTCAAGTAAGATTTTTTTTGCTCATTTTGGTCCAATTCACGGAATAGATTGAAAGAATTTTACATCCATGTTTTTGACTGCGTTTGAAATTTCTTCTTGTGGAGTTTGTGCTAGCTGAAACGCTGTTTTACTTCAAATTCCGTTTACTTTCAAGAATTGCTCGAATAATTGTTTCTGCTCCAGTGTATCGAATGCGAAATATTGGACTGTCCTTTTATTTTCGTCATAGAATGGAAAAAGATAGAATTCTCATTCAGTCTTTCTTCATGCATAAGAAACCTGAATTCCGATAAAATCATGAATCAATAATGTAATTCAGCCTTTCTTTTCCACTTTTCACTGAAAATATTGGAACATATTCTATCTCAGAAATAAATATTTACTCATTGTATAATTCCTATCTTTTTTTGCAAGTGATGGTTTTTAGAAAAACAAAAATGGCTACAAAGCAATACCTTATAGCCATTTTCAAGATGCAGTTTTTACGACATAGCAATATCGTAGAGAACAAGGTTAGACTCTCTGATAACAGAGGCTACGCTGTCTGCTCCGTGAAAGCAGTTTGTTGCTCTTCCCTCAGCATATGCCACAGGTCCACCAAATAACTTCTGTGTATAAGTATTCCTGAGAGTTCCTTCTACAGCTTTTGCTGGATCTGTTGCCCCAAGTTCGTCTCTCCACAGCTGGTAGCATGGAATAATTCCTTTCTTTTCCAGAATGAGAACAACAACAGGACCTGCCGTCATTTGATCAACAAGACGGTCATAGAACCCCTTTCCTTTGTGTTCGGAGTAGAAATTTTCGGCAAGTTTCTTTGAGAATTGGTACTCATGTTTGAATAAAATGCTGAATCCCCTACTCTCAATGTCACGAATAATTTCATCTTTCGCAGAGACAGCGTCCGGCTTAATCATTGCGTAAGTAAGGTCCTCAAAGTCTTGGACTGAGAATCCTTTAAATTTTTTCAAAAAATCTTTTGTTTCCATTAATTTTATGTTTTATATAAATGTATAATACATAGTATTTAGATTATACAAAAACATCTAAAAAAGTCAATAAAATATTTTGAAGGATATGTATGTTATGCTTGATTTTTGCGAAAATACTGATAGTTTTATGATGGTTTTTAAATTTAAATAATTAAATATGGCTACAAAAATAACTGCGGAAGATCGCGATTTAATAATCAAAATTGCAAAACTTTTTTTAGATAGTCCTTATCAATTTGGAGGAAATGGTAACTTGCCATGAGATCCTACAGATTGTAGCAGGTTTGTGCAAGTTATATTGGAAAATGTATGAATAACTGTGGAGAGAAATTCAGCTATGCAGGGAGAACAATTTTCATCCACATGAAATATGCACACAGATTTATCAAAAGCTGAAGTCTGAGACTTGCTTTTCTACAAAAATACTTATGAATCAAAAAATGAGATTACTCATGTAGCTTTCTATATGTGAAATAATGAGATAATAGGGGCCTCATGAAAAAAAGTTCAAATAAGTAAAATTGATAAATATCGGAAAGAACATTTCAAGTGAGTATGAAAATTAAGTCTTTTTACCAAAGATTATAGCAAAGCGAAAGCTAATAAAAATTATGATAGACTTAGTAATAAAGAAGAAATTAACAAAATCAGGACTCTGAAAGCAGTAAATGCTGTAATTGCTGTACTTACTTCCACTTGGGTAGATCTACCATCAAAGTATCAGGATATGAGTGCTGATTATGCCAAGAAATTAAGAAATAGTTACCCAGATGCTAGAAAATTAGAACCAGAACAAGCCAAAAAAGTTTATCAAAGTGTAGTAGATATGCTTAGTTATTCATGGAAATTTGCTTGATATGAAGAACAGAAAAAATATGAAGAATTGGCAAATTATCTTAGGAAAAAATTTTGATTACAATAAATATTAATGCAATATATCAATCTTAACAACTGAATTCAAATTCCAATACTTTGATTTTGAGTTTATAAAATTTTTCCTAATGAAACTAAAGATACAGTTTTGGATGCGATCAAAACTTGATATAGACATATAGACACTGCTCAATACTACGAAAATGAAAGATGAGTTTGACAAGCAATAAAGGCATCATGAATAGATAGAAGAGAGTTTTTTGTAACTACGAAATTGATAACTAAATGATATGAAAATACTTTGAGGTGAATAGACATATCATTACAAAAATTCTGATATGATTACTTCGATTTGGTATTGATTCATCGACCAAAATGAGATAATGTAAGTATCTATAAAGCACTAGAAACGGCTTATAAACGATGAAAATGTAGAGCTATTTGACTATCAAATTTTAATGAAGAACAGTTTTTGGAGATTTATGACAACTGCGAAATAAAACCTGTTGTAAATCAGGTTGAAACTCACGTTATGTGGCAACAATGGAAAATGCATGATTTCTTGGAAAATTATGATTGTATTCATGAATCATGGAGTCCTTTGTGAGCGTGAAAATTTGAATTATTTGAAAATAAAGTTTTGGTAAAGATTGCTAAAAAATATAATAAAACCGTTGCTCAAGTTATGCTCAGATTTTTTATTCAAAATAATGTGGTAGTTATTCCAAAAACATCACACGTGGAAAGGATGAAAGAAAATTTTGAGATTTTTGATTTTGCTTTGGACGAGGAAGATATAATAGAAATAAAGAATCTAGATCAAAAGATTTCTTACACAAATCGACCTGAAGCTATGCTGAGAGAGCAGAATTATTAAATTATTTTTCGTATCTTAAAAGATTTTCATGTTGCTGTGTTTTTTTTGTAACAAATATTGTAATAGGTAAAATAATTATTTCATATACTACCTTTAATATTACTTGCATAATTATCATGATGAGTAAAGTATTATTTGGCATTGTACCTATAAAAGCGAGTGGAATAAATATTCAAGTATCTACTGTCTCTCATGCTAAACTAGACAATATAGCCCTCAATCCGAATCATTTATTATCATTTGGATGTTTTGATTTCATTTTTTGAAATAGTTTATCATTTACAAAATCTCAAATCACATATGCTAATAAACTCGCACAAAGAACTCTCCATGTATTTCATAAAACTGTAGAATAAGCATCAGCATTTGTAAAGTATTCCGGTGCTTTCATATTTATAACTGCTATAAATACTAATGACATTACCAAATTACAAGCGAATCACATATAACAAGTAATTCTACTTCGTCTATATCAATAAACTTCACTAAAAACATCTGATAAAATGTAAGTTATTGGAAAAATAATAATTGCTCCTGTCATTGTGATTCAAAATGGTAATGCAATTTGTCTTCATGTAATTACATTGCTAACTAATAATGCTACTACAAATATTACAGTTAGGATAAGTTTTAGAGAACTGTGTAATTCTACATTTTTTCATTTTGTTGGTCAATTATTTTTCATTTTATATAAGATTATTAAAGTTTGATAAACATATTTTTTAGCATTAAAAAAACAAGAAATGTATTACTAATTTCACTGTAATGTCTTTACTAGAAACAATTGACTTTTATGGACAAATATTTATTATTTTTATTAGTTATAAATAACAAATATAAAACATCTAAATTCATTTTTTATGAGAAAAATTCTTTATTTTTGTGCACGTAACATTAACAATAATGCTACACGTTTGCTCGTGGTTCTGTGTGTAGATTTTGAGGGAAAACGCACTGTTAGTAGTGGAGAAGTTAAAATTGTATGTTCAAGTATAATTGTTCTTGAGCATGACCCTGTTGCATTTGGACTTAGTTCTAATGGCAAAAACTGGACTATTAAGTGTCATCCAAACTGTATAATGACCCAAGTAAAACCAACAAGTTTTTCCCCAGTTGATTGAAATGTTCTCTCTCGCTGTAGACTAGACAAACAAATCCTTAAAGCGTCTTTGTTTCAGAGACGCTTTTTATTATCTGCATAACGATAATTATCTATATTATTGCCTTGAAAAACAAAATTATTTATTTATATCAGAATTGTTATTTTTTATTTATTATAAATATTTGGGAATATGAAAACTAAAACTCTTGGACTCATTGCTTTATTAGCAATATGATGTTTAACTCTAGCTGGTTGTAATAAATCTGAGACAGAAACTGCAAATCCAGCATCTACTTACTGTGAAGAAAATGGTGGAACGCTATTATTACAAGAATGAGAATGACTTTGTATATTTGATGATGGAACTTATTGTGAAGAATGGTCTTTTTATAGAGATGAATGTAAGAAATGAGAAATCATTTACAATACCGTTGATGAAGAAGACTACGTTCTACCTGAATGAGCAAAAACATCTTTAACTACTGAAGAGCTAGATGAACTTGCTGAAACACATTTCCCTAAATCATATACTTATACAACTTATAATATGGAGACAGGAGAAACTTGAAGTTGAGAATCTACTTATCCTGAAGGCCTATCTCACACATTATTAATTCCTGAACATGCAACTATGGCTTCAAGAGAAGTTGTTAGTTCTGGAATCGAAGATGGAATGATTTATACTCTTACAAAAGTTGTATTACAGGATGGTACAGAGTTACAAGTATTATATATTGTAAATCCTGAAACATTAGATTTCGTTGCTGCGAGCGTTGAAAATGGAAATGAGACTATAAATTATCAATTCGCTTACTAAAATTTGATTTTCAAAAAAATGTAGGTCTCCAAATGGAGGCCTTTTTTTATTTTCACTTGTAAAAATAAGATTTTTGGTTAATGATAATGTGTTTTATCTATTTACATGCTCTCATGAAAAAATTATTTTTAATCTGAATTTTATCTATTATTTGCCTTAATCTTTTCGGTTGTGGTTCTAAAACTGATGAAGATTCTGTTGTTCTACCACCGACTAATGATGAGTTACTGGATTTAGCTGCTCAAGCTTTACCTTGTGATGAATGAACAACATTTGCTAATTTCGCTTTGTTATGAACATGAGTAAGTAAACAATGAAATTTGATGTATTATTGAGTAGATGAAGTTATGTGATTTGAACCTGAAAATGATTGAACTTTGAGAAATACATGTTATAGAATAGCACCTATAGCTATGGAAATTCATCAATCCGATAAATGATTCACTTTGGTAAATGTACAAGACGCTGAGATGCTTGATGCTGATTTTTTGATAGAAGATTATGATCCAGAAAGGGATTGACCCGAATTAGATGATGCTGTAAAAGCTATTTTCTCTAATAAAGCCTTTGCCGTTTGGCAAGAAAGAGATTATTGGGAACATTTTACTGATTATAACGATGTAAATAGAAAAAGTTTTGATGAAAAAGCTATGGAATATTTCAATGAAAAATAGTAATATCATGATAGATTCAGATTTTCAAGATAGGATTAAACAATTTCAAGATTTGATAGATCAATCTAATCATATCGTATTTTTCTGATGAGCAGGAGTTTCCACTGAAAGTTGAGTGCCAGATTTTAGAAGTAAAGACTGATTATATAATCAGCATGATGTTCAGTTTGAAAAATATCAGCCCGAATATTTATTAAGCCATTCATGCCTATACAATGAACCAAAAGTATTTTTTGAATATTACAGACAAAAAATGGACTGTAGATGAGTAAAACCAAATATTACCCATAAAAAACTAGCTGAACTTGAAAAGGTCTGAAAACTTTCTGCAGTAATCACTCAAAATATTGATTGACTGCATCAAAAAGCATGAAGTAAAAACGTTTTAGAAATTCATTGAACAACTCAAAAAGTTTACTGTGATGAATGTGGAAAAGAATTTGATCCAGATATTTTATTCACGTTTAAATGAGATGTACCATATTGTGACTGTTGATGAATGCTTAGACCAGATGTAACATTTTACTGAGAACAATTACCACAAAAAGCTCGGCAAGAATCTGTAATTGCTTTAAGAAATGCTGATTTATTTATTATTTGATGAACGTCTTTAACTGTTTATCCTGCCAATACTTTAATTCAATATTATGGTTGAGATAAAATCGTTATCATAAACAGAGATTCCACAGCTCATGATAGATTCGCAGATATATTATTTCATGAAAATTTATGAAAAGTTTTTGGAGAGCTTAAGTTTTAACATTTTAGCAATAGATTATAATGAAATTTAAAAGTCAGGTTTTTCTTTTGAGTTTAGCTTGTTTAACTTTGTGAGGTTGCTCTCCTACCCCGCCTGTGATTATTGATGAAGAAATAAATTATTCGCAAGTAGTTAATTTAACATGACTTGAATATAATAAATTATCGTACCTTTTGGAGTGAGTTATTGATTTAGAAAATGATAAAGCTGACACTTGGAATAAACCACTAAGCACTGATAAACAAAAATGAACATTTATATTCAATATTTTGAATAACAACTACATGGATAAATACGAAAATCCAGAAGAAGCCTCAGAAAATCCATACTACCCTATTTTGGAAGATTCGTTTATTCCGAATGATTGAGATATTCATGACTGAGTTTTTCCTGTAGATGAAGAAGTAAAAGTTGCGTATAAAAAGTCTGATATCGATCAGATTTTGAATGATATTGTTTGAGATACTTTAAAAGATTGAACAAAAATCACACAAGACTGAATGATTTTGAGTGGAGATAAATATTTGCTTTTCACTTATCTTTATTACGGTTCAGATTTAATTGGGAATAAATGAAGGGCTACTAGATTTGAGATAGATAGCATCCATCAAGCGTCCGAAAAAGATATTGAAGTAAAAGCTAGATATTTGGATGATGCTTTGGAAGATGGAGAAAATTATGAAGAAAATGAATGTAATCTAACTTATCATATTTCTAAGAATCCATGAAGTTTCTATGGATATACTGTAAATGAATACATGTACACATGATGTAAATTAGATCCAAATTATATTGCTCCAGATTTTCCAAGTCAGATGGTTTATGGGATAAATGATTGAATTTATTCAGATTTTATAACTTTAAAAAGAGATTTCGAAACAAGAGAGAAAAAGATAGATTTAAACTGAGATTGAATTGAAGAATATTTTGCCATATGACCTGATAGTCCTAATTGAACAAAAATTTTATGAGTAAACTGAAATGAATGATACAATTTCATTTATGATTTCAATAATAACATTGTAGATGATTATAATGAGTTATTGGACTGACTTTTTGTAGAAATGTATTTTGAAGATTTTAATGAGTGAGATTGAATGAGAGAAATTTTTGTAGTCGTTTGAGATAAAAAAACTCGACTTGAAGCTATTGAATATAGATTACCTGTGATTCCATGAGAAAAATCTTTCGAAGAAATCTGACATTTTTATGGAAAAAGTTATCTAGAATATAACAATGAAACTCAAACTCTTCATGCTCCATATTCAGATAATTGAGTTTGTAAAACTTATGATTTAAGCAGTGATAGAATTTATGAATTAAATTAAAAAATGATCAATTTACCAAATAACAAACTAATCTTAAACTGACATAGAATCTTCAATATGAATCAGCTTTTTGAATTTTTCTCAAAAAAATTTAAATCTGAAGTAATGTCAGAATATGAAATTGAAGAAATACTAAAAAATTATAAAGATTTGGATATCGCCATTTGGCATTCTGACACTTTTTTAAAAAATGAATGTAAAGATAAACATGATGGAATAATTAAATTATTACAAAAATTTGGTACAGTTAAGCAAACTTGAAAAATAAAAAATAATGGTTCCAACATGGATTTTTAGTCATATTATTGACATTTTATAAAAAGTATTAAAAAATTTGCTTTTTTAAAAAAAATCTTTAACATTATGTGCGTGTGGTAGAACCTTATAGAAGAAATGGCTATTTGGTAGATAGCCATTTTTTGTTTGTTTAAACAGATTTTATGTTGATTTTTTTTGCCGTAATCATAACTTATATTATTGGTATTTATCCGATTATTTTTGTAGATGAAAAATAAAAATTTAATTTTGATTATAGTGATTGCTTTGATAGCTATTATTTGAATTTGCTTAGCTATCTTTATTCCAAAAACGAATGAAAATAAAAATAATGATTCCGATTCAAATTCAAATGCAGCTGAGCTTATTTTGTTTTACTGAAAAACTTGTCCGCATTGTAAAGCTGAAGAATGATATTTGGATACTTTAAAAGAAACTTACAATTTCAAAGTTGTATGATATGAAGTGTATTATAGTAAGGAGAACAGAGAAATGATGAAAGATTATGGAGAACAATTCTGAACAGAGTTTAATAGTGTCCCTGTCGTGATTATGTGAGATGATTACATTATATGAGCCAACTATGATAAAACTGTGAACCTATTAGAAAAGTATGCGACTAAAAAGGGTGACGATGAATGTCTACCAGATGAAATTGAAGATGAACAAAATACTAACTTAGTCATAGAATGTAGTGATGAAGAAGCTCTGGAAGAAAAATATAGTTGTGATTGAGATGATGAAAACTGATGTGATCTACAGTGAAATATTGATGAAACAGATGAAAATCAAACTACTAAAATATTTTGAAAAGAAATTTCATTAAAGAAAGCTGGTCCTATTCTATTTGGAATCGCTCTTTGATTCGCCGATTGAATTAATCCTTGTATGTTTGGAGTTTTAATCTTCTTGCTAACTTACTTGGTTTCAGTTTGATCTAGAAAGAAAGTATTATATTCAGGATTAATATTTGTAGTAACCACATTCGTACTATATTCTGCGATAATGTACTGAATGCATAAATTACTATTCTCTACAGATTTTTTCTTGGAATATATATCTACAGTAAAATACATAATCTGAGGATTGGCTATCATACTATGACTAATCGAAATCAAAGATTTCTTCCGATACGGAAAATGAGTTTCACTCGCTATCCCAAAATGGGCTAAACCAACTTTGGAATATGTTACAAAAAAATGAACATACATGAGCGCATTTATACTTGCTGTACTTTCAACATTTGTAGAATTACCTTGTACTATCTGAATTCCTTTAGCTTATGTGGGAGCTGTAGGAGATAAAGTTAATATTTTCGCAGCATTGTGACTTTATAATTTCTTCTTCATTCTACCATTATTAATCATAATATTTGGAATATACTTCGGAATATCTGCATTCAAAACTAAAGATGGAGACTTAGCTATCAATAAAGTTAGCAATAAAAAGATTATGAGATTAGTGGCTGGAATTATATTAATCACTCTATGAATTCTATTCTTAACTAGAGTTATATAAAAGTTTTATAATAAACTAAACTAATGAGTTTTTTCAAAAATTTCTTAGATAAAATATTGGGAAGTAACACTCTGTACTATCCTGGTTGCTTAACTAAAGCTCTTTTGCCTGAAATTCAAAAAAATTACGAAGATATTTTACACCAGCTTTGAATTGATTTTATCAAATTATCTGATAAAGAATACTGCTGTGGAAGCCCAGTTTTAAGAGCAGGAATGAAAGATGCTTATGAAAAGATTAAAGAAAGAAATATTCAGATTTTTAAGGAACATGCTGTTGGTTTAATAATTACCAACTGCCCTGCTTGTTATAATGTGCTAAAATATCAATACAAACTAGAAGAAGAACATTGAATCAAGGTAGAGCATATCACTCAGACTATCAAAAGAAATGAAAAAAAGCTAAAAAATAAAGATGTTCTGAAAGAGATAACTTATCATGATCCTTGTCATTTAGGAAGACTTTCTGGAATATACGAAGAACCTAGAGAAATATTGAATAAATGCGGTTATAAAGTTAACGAACTAAGTCATAATAGAGAAAATTCAATGTGCTGTGGATGAGGAGGCTGACTCGTAAATAATAATCCAGAATTATCTGAAAAGATTTGTAATCAAGTATTGTCTGAAATACCAGAGTGAGCAAGCATGACCAGTCCTTGCCCAATGTGTTATTTTCAATTCAGAAAACATGCCAAGAATGTGGAAGTGAAAGAATTTTCTGAGATAATTTTAGATGCTAAAAAAGAGAAATAATGGCAGAAAGAGTTGTTAGAGATCCAAATGCTATATGTTCTCATTGCTGATTATGTAGAAATGTTTGTCCTGCATA
>Ga0247611_10001182_pt1 | contig 47627 bp, 68 predicted proteins | sample 177DNAGHGhighgp2_FD_192422 | JGI IMG/M metagenome (GOLD analysis project Ga0247611, IMG submission 192422) | Sheep rumen microbial communities from Palmerston North, Manawatu-Wanganui, New Zealand - 1770 DNA GHGhigh gp2 | ecosystem: Host-associated > Mammals > Digestive system > Stomach > Rumen... | reverse complement strand
ATCGAGAAGATATGTTTGAGATTACTGAGACTGTAGAATCTGAAATGCTTTCTTATCCTCGTGAAGCTCAGTTCCATCTTGAAGAAGTAAGGTATATGCAATGGGAAGTTCCTGGTTATCCTAAGGGAGAACATTGGTATGCTAAGATTGGCAATATAGATGTTCGTGATAAAGATGGAAATATGAAATGGAATACTAAAGAAGAAGCTGAGAAAGCTGCTGCTTGGTTCTGTCAGGAATTGAATTGGAAGACTTATTTTGGTAAAAAATTAAATAAAGAATAATATGAATAATTTTCCTGTAAAAGTTGATGGTAAAGAATACTGGATTAGTCGTTCAGTTGCTGTAGCAGTTACTGTTTATGCTTATGTTAATGGACATGATTGTGTTCTTGCAAATAAGCGTGGTCCAGGACTTCCTAATCATGTAGGACAATGGAATGTAGTCAGCGGTTATCTTGATTTTGATGAAACACTTCTTGATGCTGCAAAACGTGAAGTTTTTGAAGAAACTGGAGTAGATCTTAAAGATAATGTTCTTGAACTTTATAAAGTTGAAGATGATCCTGCTAGAGAAAATCAGGTTATTCTTTTTAGATATACTACTTGGTATAATGGTCCTAAAGATATTTTGACAAATAAGAATTGTGAACCTGGTGAAGTAGATGAAGTTAAGTGGATTCCTCTTAAAGAACTTGATAATTATGAGTGGACAAGTGAGAATCATAAGAAAATGATTAAGATTATGTACTTACTTAAACATGGTCCTTATATCAGATAATATTGAATTTTTAAAATATTTTACTATATTAATTATGTAAAGATAACATAGAAGATATGGTTACTGCAAAAGATTTACTGACTGTTCAGATTAACAAGGTCTGTTATTCTCCAGAGTTTAATAAATATTATTGTGATAAGTATAAAATTGCTCCTTCTGGAATGACTCTTGATATTTGGGAGAGAGATGATGGTAAATTTAATTCTGCTCTTGTAGCAAAGAAATATGGATATAATAGTCCAGCTACTGGTTTTTCTGAGTATGAAGATTTGAGTGATTATACTGTTAATCCATATGATTTTACAGATGAACAATATCAATATGTTCTAGATTATTTCAAAGATAATTATCCAGATATTTATAACAATCTAAATTAAAAACAGGAACTGATTAAGTTCCTGTTTCTTTATATTCTTGTTTAGCATCATCATCTGTTTTAATAAATAATTCTGCTTGTTTTTTCATTTTTTCTCCATTCTTTCCAGATAAATCTTTCTTTATTCTTTCAAGATCTATTGGTTGTTTCTCTGCTAAAAAGGAATCAACCATTTTTTCTTGATCAAATATAAATTTACCTTCTGAGTCTTTTTTAATTTTTATTACTGGAGAAGTTTTATATTTGCCACTTTGTATTCTACCATATCCAGCTGAATAACCAATCCATGCAGTATCAATAAAATCATTAAAATGAGGATATTTATTATTCAATAAATCAGTTAAAGTTTTATATGCTGCTTTATGATTGGGTATTAAAACTTTTTCTTCATCAACATATCTATTTCTTACTCTATTATTTATTTTAGCAACTTCAAGATTACAAAGTACCCAAATAAGAGTTACATTATATCCAAGAGTCTTAGCACGTGTTGCAATTTCGGTAATATCTTCTATATTACCAGATACTCTGTCAAAAAGAATATTAGGAAGAATTTTTGAATTATTAGCTTCTTTATTTGGATTTTGTTTATTTCTAAATATTAAATTAATCTGCTTATCTTTCCAACCATGTTCTTTAACTCTCATATGAAGTTCTGTAACATCTTCTGGATTTTTAAAATCAAAATCTTTTAATTCATCTTTAAGTTTACCTTGATTTAAAAGTTTAATATATTTAATTTTTAAATCATCAACATCATATGATTTAAAATCAGCATCTATAATATTTTTTATAAAACCCTTACCAGACCCAGGACCACCAGCAAGAATTATACATTCTCCATAAGTTGGAGTTTTCTTCTTAAATCCAACAACTGTATTTTCAAATATAAAATCTAATAAATGTTTCATATATATTACTTTTCTTTTTTTCTAAAAACAACAATAGTTATTCCTGTATAATTTGTGAAATAAATAAATTCTCCGTTATCTGTTTCATAAGTTGAACCTAAATCATTTCTTTCTTCAGATATTCTAGCTTTTATATATTTCTTCCAATCTCTTGACATTATATATTTCATATAATAGTCATATCTTATTATATTAGGATCAGTAAATGTAATAAATTTAGTTAAATTTTTCTTTTTAATTAAATTCCATAAATGTTTATCAAAATATAAACTATTATCAATAAGACATTCAACTTCATCAATTGAAAGAATATTGTTTTTTCTTACCCAATCTTCAAAAGACATTAAAATACCTTTTATCTTAGGTTCGTCAAGATTTAAACAACAAATATCTGTCATTAATGCAACAACTGTATTAACTTCAGTATCATTGGATAAATTTTTATTATCTTTACTAAGATTAAGTTTTTCTAATATATATAAATTAATTTGCCTCATGATTCTTTTTTAATTAAATAATCTATATATTTATTACCATATCTTTTTCCATTTTGTGGTAAAAAACTACCTTTTCTTATATATAAAGTATCTGATGAATAAATATTTTCTTTATCAATAAGATCTTTTATATCAAGATTAATTTTTTTAAATCTATCTTCAGTAAGATTACTTGAAAATTCTAATCTTAAAAAATTATCATCCCCCCCAATCACTTCTTGTATATAAAGATTGTTTTTCAATATCTAATAATTCTATAGTATACGTTAATTTTGACTTTGAAAAATATTCTTTAATAATATCTTTTATAATATTAAATATGATATTATTAGAAAAATTTTTTATATTCTTGTTTAAATGTAACTTTTCAAATATATATAAATTTAATTGTTTCATAAATACATATTTCTATTATATATAAAAATAATTGAAAATTTCTATATTATAACTATATTAGATAACATGAAAATGAAAGTACTTAAACATAAAAATACTTGGGTTTGGGGTAAAAGTACAATAATTGTACTTAATAATGGTGTTGGTATTGTAACTGTTTCATTTGAAAATGATAATCCAAGTGAAGCAACAATAACAGGATTAAGTGTACATGAAAGTAGTAGAAATAAAGGTTTAGGTACTGAATTAATTAAACTTGCTGAGCAAGAAGCAAAAGAAAATGGAGTAAAAAGACTTGTACTATTTTCTGATGAAAAATCATTTACATATGAATGGTATCAACGTCTTGGTTATAAAAAAGCATTTGATAGAATTTATATTGATTGTCCACAAATTAAAGAATTATCAAAAGATTTATAATGGCACGTCAAAAGATAACACATATTTTCAATAAAAATCATATTGAAATTATTAAAGTAGAGAATCCAGAAAGTAGATATACTTATCCTAAATCTGCTTATCTTACATCTGTACAGAGTGGTTCTCCATCATATTATGTAAATGCTAAAAATGTACATGAATATAAAGGAAAGAAAATTCAATATGATAAGAAGGAAAGATGTAAATATATAGAAGAGAAGAAGATCTCTAAACTTGGCTTTTATTATTATTCTCGTACATACATTAATGATAGTGTTCTTGCACATAGAACTGATGAAACAAATAATGAAAGAAGTCGAACAATATTAAATATTCCTGTTGGAGATAATATTGTTTATCAACTTAAATATGTAACTCAGTTTGGTGAGAATAAAATTGGTCTTACTGAAGAAGGACAAAGACCATGGGATATATATCCTGGAGATGGTGATTTTGGAGATAATTTCCTTAATTCACTTGTAAAGGATGTTGAAATGTTATTCAATCTTTTTGAAGAAAATAAGATTGATCAAGTTATGATTGGAACTGGATATAGTCCACGATATTATGAAATATATCCTGATAAGACAACATATAAGAATATTTATGATGTTAAGTGTACTATATATAAAGAGTTATTTGGTAATATAAAAGGACCAAGATTCCAGACTGATTTAGAGAAAATTCTTGCTCATGGTTTTGATCCTAAGTATAGTTTTAGAAAAGATAAAGAGAAGAAATGAAAGCAAGTGAATTAATTGAAAAACTAGAAGATGCTATCCATTATTATGGTGATTTGGAAGTGAGTTGTAAAGCAGAAGATTCATTTTTTAAACCAGATTGGGTATCATTTAATGATGATGATAATGAAATTTCAATAGATTGTAAAGAAGCAATTACTTGGTAATATGAAAAAGTGGTTAATAATAACAAATGTCTGGGGTAAGAAGAAGAATAGATTTGGAAACCTAATTGATACCTTTAGAGAAGAGCGAGAGTATTTTGATACTCTTGAAGATTTGAAGGCATATATCAAATTATTTGAAGACATTTGTAAAACATATGAAATTCCTAAGGAATATCAAAGAAATACTTGGGATAGAAAACATAATGACAGAAAACCAGTATATAAGTTTGAGAATGAGAATCAGAGAATATGGGGTTATGTAGTTGGTAATACTGAAACTCAGACTATTGAAAAGTGGGGAGGAATATCTCTTCAGAATCTTAGTAAAAGAGACAGTATGTTAAAACAGAAGGATTATCTTTTCCGTGGTCCTGATGAAATACCTAAGAATTATAAGTGGGATGTTGGTGAATATGAAGGTTGGTTACAGTATCGTTGGGGTGATAGAAAAAATGCTCTTGATTATGTAGAACCAGAGAAACCAAAGAAAGAAAAGAAAGAAGAAGTTGAAGATGATTATGATTGGCAAGATTGTTGGGCATTGACTACTGGAACTGAAGAACAGAGACAGTTTTATTTAGATGAAATGGAAAATTCTTTTTTAAGAGAAGAAGATAAAGAAAAACTTAAAAAAATATCTGAAAGGTGGTAATATGAGAGACAGAAATTATCGTAGAAAACAAGAAGCCGCTCACTTTAACAAAAGACTTAAGTTTTTTGTAATGTATGAACCTTCTACAGTTGGTGGAACTGAACTTCAGAAAAGAAAAGTTCCAATTAATATAGATGAATTTCGTGAGGAAAGATGGGTTAATAAACTTAAGAATGGTGATGCTAAGATTAATTGGATGGATAAAGACTCTAAAAGAATCTGTAATAAGATAAGAAGAAATCTCCAAAAAACTACAGATTATCCTCTTAAGAATAATAGATGGTATGATAGAAAAGATGTAAATCCACAAGCTAAAGGATATAATGGTGATTCAGAAGTAGATATTTGGCATGATTTATTGAATAATGGTCCTTTTGAAGTGGGATATTTTGAATAATTAATTAGAAGTGATGAATAGATTTCATCACTTTTTCTATATTATTTTGTAAGGTTAATGTAATTAGTTAATATTATGGATCCTAAAAAATATGAACCCCTTTTAACAACTGAATTTATGGTCAATTTTGAATTACCTGGTACTCTCGAGGAACAAATGGAAAGAGAGAAAAATTTTAATGATAAAGAATTCTTAAAGAAAGTAAACAGCGAAGAATTTAAGAATAAAATTTCTAAAGCAACAGAAGAAATTCTTAAAACAGATTTTACTATAAATAAATAAAATTATACATATGAGAAATGTAGGCGTTATTTCAATGGGAATTAGAACTCCTATTATTCGTGAGGGTGATGATCTTGCTAAGATTGTTGTAGATTCTGTACTTAATACTACTTTAGTTGATACTAAGATGGTTGAAGTAAAAGATAATACAACTAAATCAGGATGGAAACTTGAAGAAGTAAAGACTTATGATCTTAATGATAAAGATGTTATTGGTATCACAGAGTCAGTAGTAGCAAGAAGCCTTGGCAACTATGTAACTATTGATGAGATTGCTCTTGATTTACAACTTAAGTTTGGTGGCTTACGTGACTACATCATTGTAAATCCTATTTATAGTAGAAATAGATTTGCAATGATTCTTAAGTCAATTGCTAGAGCTGCTAATAAGAGAGTTACAATCTATATGCCAGATGCTGATGAAGTAGGTAATCCTTCAGGAGTAAACCAATTCACAGGTGTAAATATGAAAGAATATTACACAGAAATTGTAAAGAATGAAGGTGTAGAATGTGTAATTAATGAATGTGCATATGATTATGAATATGTACCAGAATCAGAAAATGATATTATAATCTACTGTGGTCTTCATGATTATGAACAATGGAAAGAAGACTATGGTGATGACAAACATATAACTCTTGCAGAAATCTGTAAGAACAGATGTGATTATGGACTTCTTGGTTCAAATAAAGCAACCGAAGAAAAACTTAAGTTATTCCCTACAAAGCAGACTGCACAGATACTTGTTGAGACAATTCAAGAGAAGATTTTTAAGAAGACTGGTAAGACAGTTGAAGTAATGGTATATGGTGATGGCTGCTTTAAAGACCCTGTTGGTGGTATTTGGGAATTCGCAGATCCTGTTGTTTCACCAGCATTTACTAAGGGTCTTGTTGGAACTCCTAATGAAATTAAGATTAAGGCATTCGCCGATGATAAGTTTGCTAATTTAACTGGTAATGAACTTACTGAAGCACTTAAACAAGAAATTAAGTTGAAAGACTCTAATCTTGTTGGAAATATGGCTGCTGAAGGTACAACTCCTAGAAGATTTACTGATTTACTTGGTTCTTTGATGGATTTGACAAGTGGTTCTGGAGATAAAGGTACACCAGTAATTTTAGTAAAAAACTACTTTAAAAACTATTCAATAGACTAAAATACACAAAAAGAATGTTCTATATTGAAATATATATAGAACATTTTTTATTATGTATGCTAGATCAATAAATAAATTTGAAGCGCCATTTAAAACTGGAGAATTTTATTTTACTATGCCTAAGAATTCAAAATTTTTAACAAATGATAATAATATTTTATATTTTGAATATTCTTGGGATGAAGGTGATAGTGATGGTAATATATCTGATACTGATTTAGAACAGTATAGATTTTATATAATGAAATATGAACAATTTAATAAGATAAAACCAGGTTATTCATTTGTATGTACATATAAACAGAATGATGAAACTTTCTTTTTATTTACTTATGATATTGGTTGGAAATTTATGGATATATTTGGAGGAGGTTTAATATGATACAGAGTTGCAAAGAATGTCAGGATATTCTCAAGTTGTTTGATGAATTACTACCTTGGGATAAACAAGATTTACTTGCTCATATTGTATTTCATAAATTAGATTGTACACAATATGATAAATTGAAAGATGATCTTGGTTTTGTAGAACCAGAAGAAATTGATCCAGTTAAAGAAGTTATTGATAATGATTTAACTGATGATGTATTAGATGAAATGAGTGATGTTGAGATTGTAGATTATATCTGTCATTCATATTTTAATGATGATATTGCTCGTGAAATTGGATATCGTGCAGATGACACATTTTTAGGAGAAGAACTTAGATGTACAGATGATAATACTCTAAAAGAAACTCTTGAATATTTATTAAATAATTATAAAGATACTTTTGATAAGATAAAAGAATTAGTTAAATTTTTAGATAAATGAATATAGATCCACAGTTACAGAAAATAATTGACTTTTATAATTCTCCGCAAGGACAAGAATTAATAAAACAAGAAAAGAAACATCAAGAATTTTTAGATAATCTAAAAAATGATAGACTTTTGTGGTTTTATTCTATTGGTCCAGAAAAGAGAAGTCATTATATAAATAAAATTATTAAGAAGTATAAATCAGATTCTTATGTAAAAAGATGGATGGATAGAGGTATATTTCCTCCTGAAAATCTATTTTTTGATATTTATGATTATGCTTATAAGTATGGTAAATGTTGGAGACCAGTTGCTAATGAAGTAGGACCTGGTTATGATTCTAAATTTGTCTTTGATGATTGGAAAGTACTTTTATATAATGGTCAAGGAAGTATAGTAATAATTGAACCTCTTACTGATGAAGATAGAGAAAAGGGTCCAGATGAATATTCACAACGTCTTCTTGGTCATGAATACTCTAATTATTATGAAACTTTAACAGATGAATTCGCATAAAGAGCTATTTTAATAGCTCTTTTATTTTTTTATATACAATCCATCATTTTTTATCTTAAAGCGCTTCTGGAGTAAAATCTATATGGTAGAATGACATATTTTTAGTTATTTTTATATATAATGATATGTGAATTTTATAATGGACGTTGTAATAACTTATGTAAATATTACTGATAGATTTAAAGAACAATATAGTAAATATGTAAAGAAAGAACTTGAAGAGAATAGATTTAGAAGTTATGATACTCTTGAACTTCAAGTAAAAGGAATTAGAAAATATCTTCCATATATAGAAAACATTTTTATTGTAGTTTCAGAATTAGAACAAGTTCAAGGATTAGATTTATCAGATTGTAAGATTATTACTCATGATCAAATAATTCCTCAGAAATATCTTCCATGTTTCAATTCTTGTACAATTGAAATGTTCTTACATAAAATTCCTGGATTAAATGAACAATTTTTATATTTCAATGATGATATATTTGTAATAGATAATATACCATCTAGTTATTGGTTTAAAAATAATAAACCTTGTTTATGTCCACAAGTATGTGATTTTAATTCAGAAGACACAAATATTTATCATAAAAATCTTTATAATTCTACACAATTAATAGCAAAAGATTTAAAATTTATTAATAAATATAATCATAAATATATTAAACAATCACATAGTATAAGACCATTTTTAAAATCAACTTGTACTAAGATATTTAATAAACATATTTTTGAAATTTTTAATACAGTAACAAGAACAAGACATAGTAAAAATTTTAATATGTCTTTATTTAATGACTATGATTATCTTTCATTAAATTATAGTCCTTGTGAAAGAAACTATAGTTATTTTGAAAATAATAATATCGATAATATCATTAATTGTATAAATAAAAAAGAAAATCCAATTATATGTATTAATGATAATGATATTTATATGGATTTTAATGAATTCAAAATAGAACTTCATAAAGTACTTGAAGCAAATATAGAAGGAAAGAAATATGTAAGAGAAGTTAAAAAAGAGAAAATTAATATTACAGATAAATTAATAGTATCATTTACTTCTTGGACTAAAAGAATTCAATATTGTAAACATACTGTTGATTTAATGATGAATCAAACAGTAAAACCATATAAAATAATACTTAATCTTTCTGAAGAAGAATTTCCAAATAAAGAATCTGATTTACCTAATGAATTATTAGTTGAATTAATTCAAAATCCATTATTTGAAATTTATTGGATAAAAGAAAATACAACAGTTTGGAAAAAAATAATTCCTACAATGAATCGTTTTCCAAATGATTTAGTATTTTCAATTGATGATGATATTGAATATCCTTCTAATTATATAGAAGAAATGTATAAAACTTATTATCAAAACAATAAATTATATCCTGTTGTTGGATATGAATTTATGATTGATAATAATCTTTGTCATTCTGGTCCATTTACATTAACTTCTAAAAAATTTTATGGCGATTTATTAAATAATATATATAATGATTTAATATTACCAACTCTACCAAATAAAAAATGGCAAAGTGATATTGTATATTATAAAGTACTTAATGCTTTAGGATATAAATATATTAAATGTGAATCAATTAATGGTAATTCAATATATAAGAATTCTGAGTTAAATAAAGAAAATAAATATTCAATTTGGAATAAAGAATATAAAAATGAAAGACAAGAAAATATTAAATTAATTGATAAATATTTAGAAAAACAAAATTTATTTGGTGTTTCTATATGTTTATCCGCATATAAAACAGCTGAATATATAGAAGAATGTTTAGATAGTATATATTCACAGACATGGTTTGTAAATAATAAAAATTATGAAATTTTATTAGGAATAGATAATTGTGAAGAAACATTAAAAAAAGTAAATGCTATAAAAAATAAGTATAATAATTTACGTATTTTTATGATGGATTCTAATGTAGGTACTTATATAGTAGCTAATACTATTATGTCAATTGCTAAATATGATATTTTAGTTAGATTTGATACAGATGATATTATGAGACCTAATATGATTGAAGAAATTATAAATAATTTTAATGGTTATGATTTAATAACATATAATTTTCAAAATTTTGGTAATCAAAATAATAGTGGGTGGGCTTGTGGTTCACATGCATTATCTAAAAAAATATTTAATAAATATGGAGGATATCAAGCATGGAGATGTGCTGCTGATTATGATTTTCTTACAAGAATGCAAGGAATTGTAAAAACTAAACATTTAAATTTAACATATTTAAGAAGAGTACATGAAAATTCATTGGAATTTTCTGAAGAAACAAATATGAAATCAAAAATAAGAGAAGAATATCATAAATATATAAAAAATGAAACAAAAAAACATAGAATTATAAAGTGTATAAAATCAACATATAAAGAAATATCATTATATAATTCAATTGGTAAATTATATAATAATGAAAAAGGAGTAATATCTTTAACAAGTTGGAAAAAAAGAATTAATAATACATATTTTACATTATTAAATTTATTAGAAAAATGTCCTAATTATCATATTGTATTGGTATTAAGTGAAGAAGAATTTATTAATAAAATACAAGATTTACCAAAAGATATTGTAAATTTAGTTAATTTAAATAAAATTGAAATATTATGGGTATATAAAAATTTTAAAGCATTTAAAAAAATTTTATTTACAATGGATAAATATAGAAATATACCTATAATAAGTGCTGATGATGATTGTATTTATAAATGGAATTATGCTGATTATTTATATAATATTTGGGAAAATGATAAATCATTAAATCATATTTTTCCTAGACATAATAAAATGGTAACTGGTTGTGGTGCATGTTCATTATATTCACCTTATTGTTTTAAAAATGCATATCAATTATTAAATGATAAAATTATATCAACAATAGAAGATGATATGTTTTATCAATATTTAATAGATAGACTTTCTTTAAAACAATATTATTTACCAGATAAATGGCCATTTTCACAAATAAATGATAATGATGCATTAAATATAACATATAAAGATAAAAAATTACCTGAACAACGTAAAATAGAAAATTATAAAATATATGATGAATTAAATTTATCTATAATTTATGGATATAATCCTAAAGTTAATGTAAATATTACTACATATCCTAAAAGAGATAAATATTTATATAATACATTAAAAAATTTTAATAATCAAACATATAAAGTTGATAATATTATTTTATGGTTAGCTCATGAAGAATATGATGAAAATAATTTACCAGAATCAATTACTAAATGTATTAAAGAAAAATTAATAACTAAAGTATGTTATTGTAATAAAAATATTTATTGTCATAAACGTTATGAAACAATGAAATATAATTTTGCTGATTATAATATAATCATAGATGATGATACAATATATGAAAATACATTTGTTGAAAATTTATTAAATAAATGTAAATCAACAAATAATATTACATGTTATTATTCATTTGAGAATGATTTTATTGACACTAAACGTTTACAATATCATATAAAAGAAAATACAGATAAAAGAAAAATAGCTTTTCAAGGTTGTAGTCCATGTTGGCCACCAAAATCATTCCCAATAGAATCATTTAATTATGAAAATATACGAGATATTATTTGTCCAAAATGTGATGAAACTTGGATAATGTCATTTTTAATAAAGAATAATATATATATAGATTATATAGATGATTTTTTAACATGGAGAATAAATAAAGATTTTGATGGAACGGAATCATCTGCTTTATGGAAAACAATGATAAAAAAAGATATTAATGATATAGAATATAGAGTTAAATGTTTTGCAAATATTATAAAATTTTTACACATTGAAGATAAAGTCTTAAATTTATGGCCAAAATTTAATATAGAAAAATGTTATGATAAAACATTAATAAAGAAAATATCAATTAACTAATCTTTATTTTTAATATATATATACAAATAATTATGACAGATAAAGAATTAATACAACAGAGAATAGATGAGTTACAAGAGAAGATAAATTCAGCTCATCAGACAGGAAAGACATATAGAGCTATCAATAAGATTATTGATGAATTATTTAACAATCCTATTGGAACACAGGTTAGATTAACAGATATTGATGGTAATAATGATCCTGATTCATTAAGAGAATTTGTAAATAAGTTTGCTATGAGAATGACTAGAGATTTTCCTGAAACATTCTTTAAAGTAACTTATCCAGCTCCAAGTGTAGCTATTGCAATTAGATTGACTGAAACATATCAAGAAGTTGCTAAGAAAAGATTAGCTCAATGGAAAGAAAAACTTGCTAAATTAGATTAATATGAATAATTTAAAAACATATATTATAGAAAAACTCCATCTTGATAAAGAACTTTCTATAGATAATGATCCTATAATTACAGATATTTGTAAACATATAGGTATATTTGAAGATAAAGATGAATATCAAAAAGATAATATATCTATAATAACTGATTGGGTAAATGAAAATCATGTAACAGATGTAAAATATTATGGAGATCATAAAAGATTATATGCTGGTGGTTTAGATGAAGAAATGATTGAAACTTTTGTTAATAAAAAGAATACATCTATTAAAAAGATATATGAAAAACTTATTAAACCACATGATAAATATACAAAAAGAATAGTAAATAATAAACATAGTTTTGATTGGGTAAGATATATTTATGTAAATGAGAGGGCATTATATGTTGTAGATCGTTTAATCACTAGTATGGATGATAATGATAATATATATAGAGTAATAGAAAAAATAAATAAATAAGAGAAGTTCAATTGAATTTCTCTTTTTTTATACTATATTATAAATGTAAATAAAGAGTTATATGAAAAGTTTAACACAGTTTATCACAGAAGATACTCTCTCTAAAGAGGTTGTCCGTAAAGATTATGATGGTGTTGAATACTGTGATACTAAGAAAGAAAAGCAAGAACTTGCTTCTAAATATGGGATTGAGTCTATAAAGAAGGATGACATTAAGCATGCTATTCTTCTTAAACTTCGTGAACTTCGTAAATCTGCTTCTCAGTTTGATGAACAGGATTATTATGATTTTATTCATCTTGAGGGTTATTCAGCTCAGAAACTTCCTGAATATCTTAAGGAAGAAAATCCTAAATTTGTTACTTGGCTTCAGACTTATTACAAAGATAAGTTTATGAAAGGCCGTCTTGCTAATTGGATTGGTATTAATCCTGGTAATAATGCTTATGGACTTTCTTATGCTGATAAGGATAAGATTAAGTTTTATAATAAGATTCTTGCTTATATTCAGGAAAATACTCCTAAGACACGTACAGTTAAAGATGAGATTTTTGACTCTCTTGTAAATAAGTTCACTGAACTTCTTGAAGATTATAAGAAAGAGTATCTTAAGAGAGTTAAGGATTTTGCTAAGAATAAATATTCTGATACTCTTCCTAAGGATCTTAAAGAACTTAAGAAAAAGAGAGATGAATCAAAAGAACGTCTGGATAAGCTTGATTGGAGAAATGATAGAGTAGAATATAATAGAGAGTATGAAATTCATCGTAAGCTTTCTGGTAAGATTGAAAGGATTGTAAAATTCTTTGAAAAGTATACTGAGAAAGAATATATCGATGAATGTGTAGAGAATGCTACAGAAGAGTTTGAAAATAATATTAAGACTCTTTCTGATAGAATTGTTAAAGATGAACTTGATGTTGATAAACTTGAGGTTAAATCAGTACATGATGATCCTAAGGTATTTAATATGAAGATTACTGATGGAACTAAGAATTTATTCTGCCGCTCAATTCTTGCTGCTGAATATTCTTCTTATATGATACCTCACTTCAGGTTCATCATCACTAATAGAAGTAAAGATGATTCACATTATAATGATTAAGTAATATGAAACGAAGTAAAAATGGACTTTTTGCTGGTGTATGTGCTGGCATAGGTAAATGGCTCGGTATTGGTGGAGCTGTTGGTGAAATTATAGGTATATTTCTTTTGTTTGGAACTAGTTGGTTCTGGTGGGTATATCTTCTTCTTTGGATTTTTATGGATGTAGAAGACTAATATTATGGAAGATCTTATTAAAGCATTACAGATTTTCAGTAAGTATATTACTGATGATTATGTTAGGAAACATCCTACTAAGTGTGAGCATGATATGCTTTTTGTAAATTGTGTAAGACCTGATGAAGTTTCTAATGAAGACAAGAAGGAATTGGAAACCTTAGGGTTTGTTCCTTATGAAGATTTTGCTTTTGTATCTTATCGTTTTGGAGATAATTAATATGAGACTTATTGATATACTTCCTAAGATTCCTCAGTATGAGGATATTACTTATGCTGGGGATTTTGAATGTCCGCAGTGTGGGAAGACTGGATTCTTTGACTATGACTGGGGAACAAAGCATGAAAAACCCAAGCTAGTAGGATGGTGTGATACTAATATAGGAAAGATGGGTGTATTTGAATGCACTTGCGGTCAAAGATACAGATTCCATTGTACAATAGGTACTTGGATTGCTGATGACGATGAGTTTGATTTATATCTATACTACAAAGCAGAAAAGTGTTCTAATTGGGAAGAAATAAAAGAAAAACTTAAAGATGAGTAGTTGGGCTGATATAAAGGTTGCATATATTAAACCTAAACCAAAAATAGAAGAAGGTATTAATTGGTTAGGTATAGTTGAAACTGCTAAAAGAGAATGTAAAAGTAAAACAACTGCTATACCTTATTATCTTCTTCAACCAGTTAGAAAATATCATATAAGTAATAAAACAGAGATTAATAAAGTAATTTAATATGGAACACACAATTAAAGCAACAACGCAAGATAATATTATAGAAACTTCTTACCATGATCTTGTCATACGAGCTTCTAAAAATGAAATTGTAAAGAAGCTTGGTATTAAACCTATATATAATAGAAAGGGAAAGACAAAGTATGATTGGTATCTTATTCTTGATGATAAGTTTCCATTTACTATTTATGATTATAAAGAAGGTCGTTTAAAGGCGAATGATGTTATTGAATATCACATTGGTTGGAAGCCTGAATTTTGGATTAATGGAGAATTTTCTAATCAAGAACTTGATAATAAGACTGGATTTCCTAAGAGACTTGAACCTTGTGAAATGATTGTTGCCCTTGAATACCGTGGTCTTACTGTTGACCAATCTGATAGTTGGAAAAGGTTCTATGGACCAAATGGATATTTTAATAAAAAGTAATTATGGAAAGAATTATTGCTGCAGCTTATAAAGTAAAACCTGAATATATTTGTAAAAAAGGTACTGTCATCAAGATAGGTGATAACCGTGAAAGAGATGACATCTATCAGTGTAGGATTGCCCGTCATCATGCTGAAATACTTCAAATGTATAGTAAAGAAATAGACCATGAAACTGATGGATTTTATACATCTTATGGTAGATGGGTTGATAGAAGAGAAGCAGCTAGGATTGCTATAGAAAGTGGTCAGATTAAAAAGTGTCATTACTTTGGAGGTGAAGAACTTGATTCTAGTGATATATTTGATTTGGATTATGATGGTAAATTAATTATATAATTATGAGTGAACTTTGGGAAAAGATGTTCAAGCGAACAAAGAAAGAGGAAGAAATTTGGAATAAGATTCAAAAAGAAAATGAAGAATTTGAATCTACTCCAGAATATATAGCTCATCGTGAAAGACTTGATGCTCTTTATAAAGAACATCATGATGCTGCTATTGAAAGAAGTAATGAAGCGAAGGAATATCGTAGAAAAAGATTCCCTAGAAAAGAAGTAGCTCCTCTTTCTGAAGAAGAAAGACAAGCAGTTAGAGACTTGAACAAAAAGAAGTGGGAAGAAAAAGTAAACTCTTATCCTGAAAAGTTAAGAGATATTATCTTTGGTTATGAAAGTCTTTCTGATAAAGAAAAGACAGTCTTTGCTCATGAGACTTGGTCTTATGCTAAGACTGAACTTGATGAAATGAAAGATAAGCAGATTACTCATGAACAAGTTCGTCAGCTTCATGATATTCTTGTGCAGACTTGTATTGATTTTATCAATGAGAATGGACTTAAAGATGTAGATGAAGTTCATTTTAATGCTGATGCTCTTCAGACATCTGCAAAATATAATGAATGGGTTCCTGATACAGATTCTTTCCTTGAAGTTGATGGTATTGAATGGGATGATGATATTAAATATCATGTAAGAAAGTTTATTGACAGAAGCTTTTAAATATATCTGAATAATTACTATATTATAATATATAACTAAATAAAATTAAAAGATATGCAGAAAATTCTTGTTGTAATTGATTGTCAGAATGATTTTATCACTGGTAGTCTTAGAAATGAAGATGCTATTAAAGCTGTTCCTAGAATTGTAGAAAAGATTAAAAATTTTAATGGAGAAAGAATCCTTGTAACTCAAGATACTCATAGTAATGATTATCTTCTTACAAATGAAGGTAAAAAGCTTCCTGTTGTACATTGTGTAAGTAATACAGATGGTTGGAGAATTGAAGGTAGTATTCAGCAAGCTCTTGATGAGGCATATGCACGTAATATCGATGTAGATTATTTTATTAAGCCTACTTTTGGATCTCAAGATCTTATTAGTTTTTTGTGTTCTGCTGTTGGTTATACAAAATATGTTGAGGTTGAATTTGTAGGATTTTGTACAGATATTTGTGTTGTAAGTAATGTACTTATGGCTAAGGCATCTCTTTATGATAAGGCTGAGATTAGTGTTGATGCTTCTTGTTGTGCTGGTGTAACTCATAAAAGTCATCAGGCTGCTCTTACTACGATGCAGATGTGTCAGATTAATATTATTAATAATGACGTAGTAGATGATGAAGGAGATGTAAATGAAAGTGGTCCTAGTAATTCTGATGAATAATAAAAATTAAGAGGAAATATTGAATTTCCTCTTTTTTTAACTATATTATTAGTGTAATTAATTTAAATATTATGCACGACACAAGACCTCGTTATAGAGATTATGGACCTACTGCTAAGCAGAAGATGGTCGCACAGAAGTCAAGGATTGCTACTTCTAATTCAAAAGCATCCATTAAGTATGGTTCTAGATTTTAATTAAAAAAGACAAAAAAATGGCAAAGTTTAAGTTGAACAGTGAAGTTGAAAATCAGCCTAGAAAGAAGCATTCTACTAAGAAGAGTTATCGTGAAGACGATGATATGCGAGATTTTGCATATATGAGTAGAGGCAATGCAAAGAATGAGCTTCGTCATCTTAAGGAACAGTACGGTATCTAAGTATGGGACTTACTAAAGAACAGTGGAAAGAAAAACGTCTTGCTGAACTGGAAGACTATGTACGTAAGCATGGTCGTAAAGTAAAAGATGTTATATATTGGGACACATATCCTATTTGTGTGAAGGATATATGTGTCCTAGGTGTTGCTATATTTAATGGAGAACTTGTTTTCTGTGATTATGATAGTCGAGAAAATAAGTTTAGAATTCGTAGAGAATGCAAGAACGAGGAAAGGAAATACCTTGAAGAAGTTCTTCATGATATGAAACAACTTGATAAAAATAAAGCATGAAACATATTGAATTAGAATCAAAAGATGCTCGCAAGTTATTCGAATTGCTGAATCGAGGTCTTGCTTATACAGATGCTTATTATAGAGATTATAAAGGTCAACAAAGAATTTTTAATCTTATAGTAAAGCAGCTTAAAGAACAAGGAATGTTTAAAGATTATACAATTTATGAACAGTAGATACGATAGATTTCTTCAAGAAGAATCTGAAGAATGGTTTGAAGAATATGATTCTGAAACTACTGATGGTTATCTTAGAGATTTGACTGGAGAACCTCTTGAAGAGGATAATCCTGATGAATTTATTTATAAAACTACTGGAATGTTTTAATTATGATTAAAATTGGAAATACTAAAATTGATGTAAAGCATTTTCCTGATGGAACTCAAATGCTTTTAGATTGTGATGTGTATTCTTGGAATCATAGTCTTGGTTATTATATGATAACTTGGAATTATGAGAGTGATGAGGAATTACTTACTCTTATTTATCTTGTAAATCATATTCGTAAGACTTGGCAAGCTGCTCCTATTTATCTGTTTATGCCTTATATTCCTAATGCAAGAATGGATAGAACTAAGAATCCTAGTGAAGTATTTACTCTTAAATATTTTGCAAACATTATCAATAGTCTTCATTTTGACAAGGTTTTCGTTCTTGATCCTCATTCTGATGTTTCAACTGCTCTTATTGATAGAGTAAGTGTAGTATCTATTGAAGATTATATCGCAAGTACTATTCAAGTTATTAAGGATAGAAATCATATCGAATATGATGATGATATTATGATTTATTTCCCTGATGCTGGTGCATATAAGAGATATAAAGATCTTGGTGTTCTTTCTGCTTATGAAAAGATTTATGGTCAGAAAGTTAGGGATTGGAATACTGGTAAAATTACTGGTCTTGAAATTGTAGATAAGGATAATAAACCTCTTGAAAAGGTTCTTCATGGTAAGACAGTTATCATGATTGATGATATTATCTCTTATGGTGGTACAATGTATTATTCTGCTCTTAAACTTAAGGAATTTTATCCTTATAAGGTTTATTGTTATGCTACTCATGTAGAACCTTTTTCTTTTTGGAATATAGAAAAAGGAACATTTAGAAAAGCGATGGGATTTACAAATGAAGATGGAAGTGAAAATGAACAAATTGTAGAAAAACTTTATACTACAAATTCTATCTATAATCTTGATGGAAATGATTTTGTAATTCCTATTCCTCTTAAAACTCCTTTTGTATAAATAATTTAAATTAGATATAAGATATGAAAATTAATGCAATGCTTTTGAAGGACTTTTATAAGATGGTTCATCTTACTATGTGTCCTAATGGTATGACTAAGTCTGTTTCTTATTTTACTCCTCGTAAGAGTCGAGTAGATATGTGGCCTAAGGTTGTTAATTTCGGTCTTCAAGCTTTTATTAAAGAGTGGTTGATTGAGAATTTTAATGAGACTTTCTTTAATCGTCCAGAGGAAGAAGTCATAAATGAATATCGTCGTATTTGTGAACATACTATGGTTAAGGAAAATTATGGACTTGACCGTATTATTGAACTTCACCGTCTTGGTTATCTCCCTATTGAAATCTGGGCTCTTCCTGAAGGTGTAGAAGTTCCTATGCATGTTCCTATCTTTGGTGTTACTAATACACATCCTGATTTTGCTTGGCTTGGTCAGGCTCTTGAGAGTCTTATTTCTGCTGAGCTTTGGTACCCTATGATTACTGCTACTGTTGGTCATACTTATCGTAAGATTGTTGACAAGTGGTATGATAAGACTGTTGATGATACTGTTCCTCATCGTCGTGCTCTTGGTAACTTTGACTTCCGTGGTGATATGGGAGTAGATGCTAGTCTTAAGGCTGCTGGTGGTTGGCTCCTTAGTTTTGTAAATACTGCAACTGTACCTGCAATTCCTTGGATGGAAAAGATGTACAATTGTAATTGTGAGACTGAAGAAGTTGGTTTTGGAGCAGTTTCTACTGAGCACTTTGTAATGTGTTCTAATTCAGCATTCGATACTCTTAATAATCCTGATTATGAGTATGCTGATATCGACCCTCATCGTGAGAGGATTTTCATTAAGAAGCTTTTGACTGAGCTTTATCCTAATACTTCTTTCAGTTGTGTTTCTGATAGTTATGACTATTGGAATGTAGTTGAGAATATTCTTCCTACTCTTAAGACTGAAATCTTTGCACATAATGGTTGCATGCTTATCCGTGGTGATAGTGGAGATTGTATTGAAGTTGTAACTAAGACAGTATTTAAACTTTGGGATATTTTTGGTGGAACTGTAAACTCTAAGGGTTATAAGGTTCTTGATCCTCATGTAAAAGCTCTTTATGGTGATTCTATCACTGTTGAGCGTGCTGAGAAGATTTTCTCAATTCTTGAAGCTGCTGGTTTTGCTGCAAGTAATGTATCTCTTGGAGTTGGTTCATTCTCTATGCACTGTATTGAGGAAGATGGTCAGTTGAAGCCTTTTACTCGTGATACTTTCTCTTCTGCTATCAAGGCAGTTTATGCTGAGTTTACTGATGCTGATGGAAATGTCATTCCTGTAAATGTTTATAAGGATCCTAAGACTGACCGTGATACTGGTGCTGGTTTCAAGAAGAGTCAGAAAGGATGCTGCATTGTTTACAAAGATGAGAATGAAGAATATGCTTATACTGATGAGCATGACTGGTTTATTGCTTCTAACAATAAGACTCAGGAACTTCGTCCTATCTTCCGTGATGGTAAGCTTCTTGTAGATGAATCTCTTAATGATATTCGTCAGAGGCTTAATGAAAATAAATTCTAATTATGAGTATTGTTTGGAAAAATATTGATAATCTTCATTGTTATAATGGAGAAACTAGGCCTCAAGATAGGGCAGCACTTATTGCAAAAATTAAATATATTGGAATGAATGATATTCCATATTATGAATTTATTCTTTGCAAATATGATGAAGATCATGATATAGTTTTTAATACTGAAAGAGATTATTCTGCTGACATTCCATTTGATAGAGTAGTTAGTTGGATTTATCAATCTGAATTAAATGATTTAATGTAATGAATCATCCATATAATACAGAAGGACTTTTTAATAGACTAATGAGAGAGTATCTGGAATATGATACTCTCTATATTGGTTTTGATTTTGATAATACTATTTGGGATTATGATACTTATAAAAGTAATTATGATCCTAAAAATACTGATGCACAATTTACTGAAATAGTTGAACTTCTTAAACTTTGCAAGCAAGCTGGAATGAAACTTTGTCTTTGGACAAGTTGTCCATCTCAAGAGGAAGAAGATAAGAAAGTAGAAATTTGTAAAGAATGGGGAATTGAACCAGATTATATCAATTGTTCTCCTCTTTCTCCTGGTGCTAAGAAACCTCATTTTAATGTTCTTCTTGATGATAAAGCCGGCCTTGAATCTGTTTATCATGTTCTTAGTAAGCTTCTTTTAATAAATGCTACATATAATTATATGAATAAAGATAATGAGTAATTCAGGATTAAGTACATTAGGTAATTGGCATGAATGTACATTTGTAACTAATTTAGAACCTAATGGTGTTAAAACTTTTTATATACCAGATACATTTAAATATTACATAATTAGAGAAGTAACTTTGCTTAAAGATTGTTGTGATGAGCAAGAAGTCCATTATTTTGATATTCAGAAACCTTGGATTCCTAAAGGAACAACTCTTAAAGTAAAATATAGATGGTGTAATTATTATGGTACATTTTATCGTTGCTATTATAATGATACAACATATGATATAAATGCTTGTGACTGTAAAGAAGGACCAATTTGTATAGGTGAATTTATTGGATTAATTCCAGATGATTATGGAAGGAACTATTGGAATAAAAGAGATTGGGATCCACGTTATGAAGGTTATCAAGAAATTAATTTGGAAGAATATATAGAAAATATAAAGAAGAAATTTCAAAAAGATAATAAAGAATAATTCTATATTAATATATGAAAGGTATAAAAGATTTTTTAAAAGATAAACATAATTCATATGATATTGAATAAATGAAACCAAAGAAAATTGAAATAGGAGATAAAGTTAAATGGATTAAAGAAACTAGACATGTAGTATCATTTCTTGAAGATAATGGAGAAAAACTTGTTGTGTTTAAGATATGGTACCCTGGTAGAGGTTGGCGATATAATTGTGATTATTTAAAATTATTCCTATTTAATATTTGTTTACATGAAGAATATACTAATTCAAAAAGAGAAAAATTATTTGAATTAAATGGTTTAGTTTACGGAGAGTGGTAAAAATATATATAAAATAATAGAATATGTTTACAAAAAGTGAAAGAAGTAGTTTTCCTTATTGGTTTGCACACTGGGCTGCATTTCAGATGACTGCATTAAATTGTAGAGCATGGAAATTTAAATACTTATTTCATGATTTTGAAAAGCCGTGGTTAAGAATTTTCTTACCTTATTCAAAGGTTCAAAAAATACATAGAGCATATAACAAACATCATCCAGAATGGTTAGAAAGACAGTTATTTTGTATGCCTCCTAATCATGAATGGTTGATAGAAAAATGCTTAGATAAATTTGATTATGATGCTGCTATAATAGATTGGGAATGTTGTCATTTTACAAAGGCAGAAGAACCACTTGATGCACATGATGAATATAAAAGATTACTTGATCATAATAATTTTAGTAAGAAATATCCATGGATTACTAAACTTTGTTATAATGAATTTAGTCATCGATTAATGGATTCTATAAAAAAATTAGGACTTGAAAATGAATATTAATTTAGAACCTTCAATAATACCTTATGATAGTGGAGTAATTGAGATATGTTTTAGTCCAGATTTTCAAAGGATATATGATGCAGAGGTTGATTATATAGAATATATAATGGACTGTTATTATGAAGATCCTTATCATTGTAAAATATTTACTTTTAAAGATGTTTATCAATTCAATAAAGAGATAGAAGATTTAAAAGATACATTTACATTTGAAATGATGGATTCATATACAATTGAGGCAATTAAAGTTAAAGTAATGGATTTATGTAATAAATTTATAAATGGTAGTATGATTGCAAAATCTAGTGATTATTATTTTATGTGGGATAATCAAAAAAATAATTAAGATATGAAGAAGTTTAATCCTCAAAAAACAGAAAATGTTAGAACAGAGTATTGGGCTGTTACTAAAGATGGTTCAAAAAGACAAAGACTAAGAGATACTAAAGAAGTAAGAAAAGCAATTGATACTGGTAAGGCAACATTTTGGTATGAATATGTTGAAGGAGTAAGAAAATTTGAATCTTTTGAATTTGAATGTGATGTTTATGGAAAGACTATAACAACATTAACTCAGTGGGATAAATTAAACTAAAAAAGAATTATATGAAATTTAATGTAGAAAAAGCAACTGAAGGAATCATTAAGTGGATTCAGAATTGGTTTGATAAAAATGGTAAAGGATGCAATGCTGTAATTGGTATTTCAGGAGGTAAAGATAGTACTGTATGTGCAGGACTTCTTGTTAAAGCTCTTGGAAAGGATAGAGTTATTGGTGTACTTATGCCTAATGATGAACAGGCTGATATTGCAGATTCTTATAAGGTAGTAAATTTCCTTGATATTAAATATTATACAATTAATATTCAAGAAGCATATGATTCTATTTTGAAATATATGAATTTCCATGACGGATTAAATGTTTCAAGACAGACAGAAGAAAATCTTCCTCCTAGACTTAGAATGAGTACTCTTTATGCAGTTTCTCAGTCTGTAAATGGTAGAGTATGTAATACATGTAATCTTTCTGAAGATTGGGTAGGTTATTCTACTAGATATGGCGATAGTGTTGGTGATTTTAGTCCTCTTAGTAATTATACTGTTACTGAAGTAAAAGAGATTGGACATTATCTTGGTCTACCTTCTGAACTTGTTGATAAGACTCCTATTGATGGTCTTTGTGGAAAATCAGATGAAGAAAACCTTGGATTTACTTATGCTGAGCTTGATCAGTATATTAGAAATGGTATTCTTCCTTCACCTAAGATTAAAAAGATAATTGATGATCGTCATGTTAAGAATGCATTCAAACTTTGTTTAATGCAAGTAGCTCCACAATATGGTTATCCAGAAACTTTAAATTATGATTAAAGATGAACTTTTAAAATATATAGATGAATCTCTTGCTGATTTAAAAGATGAACAATGGTATAATGAATATTTATATAAAGCAGGAGATAATCCTAATTGGGTACCAAAAGATAAAGGGCATCTACCATTAGATAGTTGGTATGGATATGAATCTTTAATTTTGCAATTAGAAAATTTAAAGAAAAGAATACTTAAAGAAGATTTTAGTTATTCTTGGAAGAAAAGAGAATATAAAAAAGAGGAAGATTAAACTTCCTCTTTTTTTATAATTCATCTATTAAATCTTGTATTTGTTTAGGTTCCATTATATTATTGTTTTTAGGATCTGGAATTTTATGATTAGGTAAATCTTCTGTTTGATAACATATATATGCACCAGCTGATCTATTAAAATTTTTATCTAATATTACATCTTCCCAAAAATATTTAACTGTTCTAGTAATTTTAAGTTTTTCATACATATCTTTTAAAATTTTTAAACCATCATCATGATTTAAAATAGCAAAATGTTTTGTTTCATATTGTGTAGAAACAACTACTGTATCTGGACATCTTGAATAAATATATTTACTCTTTTTAAGTTTTTTAATAACTCCTTCTTGATTATAGTTATTTGTTATATATCTAAATTCAATATCATTATCTGTCTCAGAAATTATTTCAATTAAATCAGGAATTATTTGATTGGTTTTTCTTACAAAACGAAGTTGACAGAAAAGTACTCTTATTTCTCTTGAAATAGTTCCTTTATTTAATTGTAATTTCTCTAATATATATCTATTTATGTTCTTCATTTTTCTGTTTAAAAAGTAATATTTCAAATTTAAATGTATCTATAATCAATCCTGTTTTATTACCCCATACTCCTAAATATTCTTCATTATTACTATCTTTATTATTTGAATAAATTAAATAGTTATCTATTTGTTTCCAATCTTTACCAACTATATCTTCTGAAAGTCTTCTATAAGTATCTGATTCAATATCATATATTCTTGAATTCTTAAATTCAATTTTATATTTATCACATGCTTTATTAAAATTAGTTATACCTGTAATCTGACTATAAATTATAAAATTATCGACTTCATTATCATCAAACCATTGTAATAAAGGATTAATATCACCTAAATCTCCTCCTATTGATTCAAATAATTTTAAAAGACTATTTATATCTTCAGAAAGAGTATATTTATTATCAATAGTTTTATTTAATTTAAGTTTTTCAATTATATATGTACTTAAGTTATTCATAACATTTTTTAAGTTCTTTTATATCTTCTCTAGTATAAGGAATTAAAGTTAAATTATCCCATTTATAAAATTTAAATAAATCATCTTCATTTAAATTATTAAATAATTCTGGTTTATAACCTAATAATTCAAAAAATTTACAGTTATCTGATTTTGTTAATTCATCAATTATTTCTAAAGAGTCAACTTCTGGTATAAATATTTCAGAAAGTCCTAAAGATAATACTGAATGCCAATAATTTCCTTTATCTTTAATTATTTCACTTTCTGCTGGTTTACTTGTTTTTAATGCATGTGCAAATCCTGTTAAATAAGTATAATATAATTTATCATCTGTTATCTTTTTTATTTCTGTTACATCTAAAGAACAATAATCTTTATCATCTAGTTTTGATAATGTTACTACTAAACATTTATCTCCAACATGATATGAATTAAATAATTTTATATCTTTATTAAGCTTAAGTTTTTCAATTATATATTCTTTTAAATTATTCATGATACCAAGAAGGTTTGTTTTTCAAATCATCACATTCTTCAAACATTTCTCTCATATTACATTTATCAGAAACATTCCATTTTTCAAGTCCACGACCAGGAAATCCTGAAGCATGATAAAACATTCCTTTCATATTTGTAACATTACTTACATCCCATTTACTTAAATCAGAATCAAATCTTTCACTCCATGAAAACATACATTCCATTGATTTAGCATTAGATACATCCCAATCAGTAATATTTATACCTTCACAATCTAAACCATTAAATATACTGTCAAAATTATCTATTTCAGATACATCAATATCATTTAAATCTGGATATGGTCTTCTTTCACGTATTAATTTATCGCATAAATCTAATAATTCTTCATTAGTTTTTGGATGATATTTATGATGATCTACTGGCTTAATATTTTTATTAAGCTTAAGTTTTTCTACTATATATTCTTTTAAATTATTCATTCTGGATCATAAAGAAATATTTTTAAGAAAAATTTATTGTCATTATATATATCACATTTTATATCTCTTTTATCTATTGATAAATAATCTAAGCTATAAGATAAAGATTCTATAATATTTTCAGATAATTCACTCTTTTTAGATATTAATACTCCAATAAACCAAGTTTTATCATTACTATTTGTTTTACATTTTCTTTCATCATATGAACACATATTATAATTTAACTTAGATATTTTATAATCATCTTCAAGAACATGTTTTACATGATAATAAATTTCACCACATAAATAATCTTTATCATTTTGTTCAATTTTTATATTCTTATTGAGTTTTAATTTCTCTATAATATATTGATTTAAGTTATTCATAATCCTACTATTACTGGTTGTATATCTTTATCAAGTTCAAAATCTGTATATTTCTTTTCAATGGCTTCAACTACTTCTTTAATATAAAATATATTTATACCAGCATAATCTGAAGAAATACTACCTCCTATATTAGATTTTATATTTGTTCCATGATCTTTATTATAATTATCAATAACTTTTTCTACATATTTTACTTTGCGGAATCCTTCTTTACTCATTGACCAACCAATATGTTGACAACTTAAAGAATTACCTTTTATACCCATTTTCCAATAACTAAACATAGAATTTTTAAATGGTTCATTTTTACTTCTTTTTATAAAATTAAGGAGAAATCTAAGAGTTTCAATAGAATCATCATTTTTAAATTCATTTTTTACTTTTCTTTCAATTTCATTCCAATTTTTCTCATCATCGATATCTTTATCAAGATGAAGTTTCTCTAATATGTATTTATCTAATTTTCTCATTATATAAAATCTGGTGATAAATATATTTTATTAGGTAATTTCTTTGACCAATATAAATCAAATCCTAACTCATTTTGTATTTCAGTACATAATTCTGTACCACTATTCATACATTTTTTTAAACTATCATCATTTAATCTATTATAATCAAATTCTATATTAAATGGATATTTTGCATCTTTTTTATCAATATTAACATAAAAGTTATATTTATAACTAAGATGATATGAATTTTGTTTTTCATCTCCATAGAATTTTACAATAAAATTAAATATATCATCTAATTCTTCATCTTTAAATACTTTATTAATGTCTTTATTAAGATGAAGTTTTTCTAATATGTATTTATTCATATCTCTCATATATAAAAATAATATTTTGACTTTTCTATATTAATATATAAATATTTAGTTAATATATGATATTAATGATAGATGGCCGTACTGATATTATTCAATATTATAGTAAATGGCTTGAAAATAGATTTGACGAAGGTTTCTTATATACACGTAATCCAGCTTACCCATTAAAGGTTCAAAAAATAATTCTTGATCATGAGCATATTGATGCAATTATGTTTACAAGTAAAAATTTTGCTCCTGGTATAGAATTAATTAAAAAACTTGATAAAGAATATCCTTGTCTTTATCATTATACAATAACTGGTTATGATAAAGATATTGAACCTGGTGTTCCAGATATTAATTCATCTATAAATACTTTAATTGAATTAAGTAATATTGTTGGTAAAGAAAAAGTATTTTGGAGATATGATCCTGTAATGTTAACAGATAAGTATACATTAGCATATCATCATAATATGTTTATGATAATGTCTAATAAATTAAGTCCATATATAAATAGATGTATTTATTCATATGTAAATCTTTATGAAAAAGTAAAAAGACATATGCCTGAACTTGAAGATTGGACAGATGAAAAGAAAATTGAAATTGCTAAAGTATTTGGAGAACTTGCTTCTAAATATAATGTTAAAGTACAGACATGTAATTGTCATCTTGATTTAACTCAATATGGAGTAGGTAAATCTGGATGTATTACAAAAGAAATAATTACAAATGTTCTTGATTTAAATGTAAAAGATTTAAAACCAAATGGTGCTCTTGGTTGTGGATATTGTTATCCTGTAGTAAATATTGGAGAATATAATACTTGTCTTAATAAATGTAAGTATTGTTATGCATCATCTGATTTTGAAGCATGCGAAAAGAATTTTGCAAAGAATAATCCTAATTCACCATATTTAATTGGTGATGGTACAGTTAATGATGAGATAAATGAAAGAGATTGTCAATCAGTAAAAACTAATGAATTAGAATTATTCTAATTTCTATATTATATATAACTCATGAATGTTATCCGACTTTTAAATAAGTCGTCAATATATAACATTATTATAAAAATATTTTTATACATTTTATGTCAGAAGAATTAGATATTTTGGGCTTTGATCCCTCACAATTGAGTGTATTCTCAACAAACAACAACAATTCAAATCAGAATAAATATCTTTATACAACACGTACTGATGACTCTAAGAGTGATGATCATGTTTATCGTGCAAAGATTAAGGTTATTTATTCACCTCAGAATATTAAGAATTCAATTCTTGAAATTCAGAGTTATGCAATGCAAGATGAGAATGGTTATTTCTCAGCAGTATCAAGTCTTAGCGTAGGTGATAAGAGTTGTCCTATCTTTACTGCATGGAAGAAATGCCGTTATGCAGATGAAGGCAGTATTCTTTGGAAGCAGCAAGCTAAAAAGGAAAATGGTGGTAAGGAACTCTTCAATAAGAGATTTGCTCGTTATGTCACTATCCAGGTTATTGAAGATAAGAATAAGCCTGAACTTGAAGGTCAGTATCTTATTTGGAAGCTTCCTTCATCAATCTATGATATGATTGAAAAGAAGCAGCATCCAGCACCTGAAAGTGGTAAGTGCCCTGTTCCTGTAATGGACTTCTTATTTGGTTATCCTATTGAAATTGAGGTAACTCCTGGTCCTAATGATCCTCAGCATCCAGAGAGAAAGGCTCGTGAGACTAAGTACACCGGTGAATTCTGTAGTGATCCTGAACCTTGTACAAATCCTGATAAGAGTTCTCTTCTTGATTTCGATGAGGAAGAAGTTCTTGAGAAGTATGTAAAGGCTATGAAGAATGTATGGAAGGAGAAGAATGTTGAAGAAAGAGAAAAATTACTTGCTGCAGTTAATGCTGATCCTAATACTGCTGAACTTCGTAAGATTTACAAGAAGGTTCTTGAACAGCTTAAAGAGTTCTGCCCAGATGTAAATGAAGAGTTTGGTTTCAAGCCTTGGGATGATGCAACTGCTAAGAGAGTTCAGAAGTGGATTGATGTAGTTCTTTCAGGTAATGAACCTAAGGTTTCTACTGCTACTCCTGCTGCAGCTGAAACTGCTGGAACAACTTCAACAGCAACTGTTGAGGAAGCAGATAATGATGCTCCTGTTCCTGGAAAGGATGATGATGAAGATCTTCCATTCTAAAACTAAGTCTAGTGAAGGTGAAACTTCACTAGATTTCTAAATAAATATATTTATAAAGATATGACTATAGATGGTTTAAATGAGGTTAAACTTCGTGCTCTTGAAATGGCTATTGATTTTTTAAGAGATGAATCTGCTGGTATTGAAATTTTAAAACCAGAAGATAAAAAGACAGATGTATTTACATTAGCAACTAAGATTTATAATTATATTAGCATGCCTTAATATGGAAGAAAATAGACTTAATGAATTAAAAGATAAAGTTAATGCTCTTGGAGCAGATACTATTATGGGTACTATGGCACAAGGTTCAGCAGAAGATGCTCTTGAACGTCTTGATAAACTTAATGATGCTGTAGCAGAACATAATAATACTGATGTTGAAAATGTTGCAGTTACTGGTTCTAATCCTCTTCTTAGAGGTTATCTTCCTAAAACAAGACCAGTTGTAAGAGATACAAAGAAAATTGGTAGAAATGATCCTTGTCCTTGTGGAAGTGGAAAGAAATATAAAAATTGTTGTTTAGCTTCAGGAAAATATGAAACTACACACTTTGAATAAAATATAAGTAATTATATTTTTAATTGAAAGACATAGTTATCTATGTCTTTTTTAGAATTATATATAGATAAATAAATGGCAAAATATGATTTTTTAATAGTTGGTGCAGGATTTTTTGGTGCAACATGTGCTAGAAAATTAACAGATGCTGGTTATAAATGTCTTATAGTTGAAAAAGAAAAGACTGTAGGAGGATTATGTGCTGACTATAAATTAAAAGATATTGATATACATTCATTTGGTGCTCATGTATTTCATACAAGTAATGAAAGAGTATATGATTTTGTTACTAAATATTCAAAAATTAATCATTTAGATTATTACATAAAGGCTATGAATAATAACAAATATTATCCATATCCTTGTAATATGAATGCTTTTTATGAATTATATAACTCTAAATATCCTCAAGATGCTAAAGAAATAATTGAAGGTGATAGAAGAAATTATGGTGTAGAATATAAACGTAATCTTGAGGAAGAAGCTATTTATTGGGGTGGATTTAAATTTTATATAAATTATATAAAAGGTTATTATGAAAAGATATATGGTAAAGAATGTAAAGAATTACCAATGTCTATGTTTAGAGATATAAGAGTCGATTTTACATATATTAATGAATTATTTGGTGATAAATGGGTAGGTATTCCAGAAGATGGATATACTAAATTAATTGAAAAGATAATTGGTGATGATATCGATATTCTTTTAAATATTGATTTTTTAAAGAATAGAGAAAAATTAATGAATCTTGGAAATATAATTATATGTACTTGTCCTATGGATAAATTCTGTAATTATATTTATGGTGCTCTTCCATGGTCAACAGTAAAATTTGAATTAAAAGATTTTTCAAAAGAAACAAATAATTTCCTTGGTTTTCCTAGTCTTAAAATAACTGATCCTGAAAATGGATTAATACAAATTGATGAATTCAAATGGTTAACTCCTTGGAGATATTCTGATGATTATAATGTTAATACATATTTAATGTACATGTACCCAGATAAATGGGATCCAAATAAAACATGTATGTTTGCTCTTAATGATGATAAAAGTGAAAATTTATTAGATAAATATGTTGATTTTGTAAAAGAGAATTATCCTAATGTATTATTTGGTGGTCGTCAGGGATTATTTAGAAATGTAAACATTGGAGAAACTATCCAATTAGCTCTTGAAATGTGTGATAATATAATAATGAATCTAAAGGGTGAATCAGAGGGTGAGGCTGAATAAATATTATTATTATATATAAATTAATGTATAATAGTTAATATGTCAAATGTAACTAACGTTTTACAGAGAAATGTAAATGATAGTACTTCAATGGTATTCTATAATAGTAATTCAGTAGATTCTATATTTGGTGCTGGTCTTATTAAATATATTTGCGAAAATATTACTGATGTATCAGAAGATTGTGAATGTATTGATATAAAAGATTTTGATATTAATGATTTATATACATCATATACTTCATATGAATTATCATATACAATGCCAACATATATAAATGTATCATTTATTGATTGTGCTCCAGCTCAAGAAGATATGATTACTTTATCATATGTTTATAGTGATACTTGTTTATATGTTACTGATAATAAGAAAGACTTTACTAATATAAAGAATGTTGTTAAGAATAACTCAACAATTGAATATAGTGAAAATGATTCATGTGCTTTAAATTTATATAAGATTGCATTTGGAGAGTTTGAAGATACTGTTCCAGATGTAGTTAAACAAATTTCTAATTTTAAATTAAAACAATTTGATAAAGATTACGAAGAAGGTTTAAGATTTAATTATGGATTTAAACAGAATTATGTAAGTTTTGCTGATTTTTATGAAAATATTTTAGAAAAGGTAATTGTTGAAGAAAATAGCGAAGAAGTAAATGAAAATAGTGTTGCTGATACAATAGCAGCTATTCTTGATGATGGTGATACAATTGTAAAAGAAGATATTAATTCTATTAAAAGAAATTCACAAGTTGCTCTTAATGATTTATGGAAAGTTGGTAATAAAGATACTGTTGTTTTATTTACAAATGGTCCTATTAGCGAAGATATATTAGATGAACTTGAAATTAATAGACTTATAGTATTTTATAGAAATGATAAAGATAATTGGAGTTTAGAATTTTTTGTAAAAGAACTTAGTGTTGAAGAAGTTGAAGAATTAGAAAATAGAAAAGCAGAATTATTAGAACAAGATAGTTTAACAGCTAATGATAAAAAAGAATTAAATGAAATTAATAACAAACTTAATTTTAGTTGTGGTGAATATTTAAAGAATAATTTCAAAGGTTTAGGAAATAAGAATCATGGATATGCATTAATTTCTAATGATAGATTTTTGAAACTTAATGCTTCAAAAAGATTCTAAAATAATAAACATATACTTTATAAAATATTTACTTTTGGTGAGAGTCATAAATATATGGCTCTCATTTTTTTTGAATTTATCTATTTTATTTCTATATTATTTATGGTTAAAAATGATATAAAATGAATCTTGTAAAAATTTGTTGTATAAAATATTATAGTGGTGCTTCTCAGTACTCAACAATGAGTGATTTTCAAGCATATGATATTATTGATTATACTAAAATGATATATATTAATGTAGATAATATTATGTCATTATCTCAAATTACATATAAAACAATTTCAGGAAAACGATATTATGGATATTGTATTTATATGAATAATGGATATAAATATTGGGTAAAATGTAATACCAATTCTTATGAATATTTAACTCAGTTTATAAATAAAGAAGATAAAAAACAAGATACAAATACTAAGAAACATCTTAATAAAAAGAAATAATGAATAATCCTTTTATATATTTTTTATTTTATACTCTTAATTCAGATAGTTATACTTTAAGTATGACTAGTAAAGAATATAAGAATAAATATGGTGGATATATAAATATTAATAATATTGAATATATTTCACATGTTCATGTTGGAGATCTTATTGTAAAATATTATGATGAAGAAGATGGTTCTTCATATGAACAATGTAAGCCTACTAAGATATTTTATATAAGGACAGTTAGTAAAAAGTATTATGTATGTCCTGAAAGTGAATTTGAAAAGTTTATAAAAGAAAATGACCAAGAAGATAATTATATTTCTTGATGATTATCGTCAACCGAATAAGTATATAAACATGAATCTTAATCGTGTTTATCAGGCTTATGATGCAAATGAGTTTTATGCTCTTGTAGATAAACTTTATAAGAAATATAATAGGATTGATGAGGTTTGGTTTGACCATGATCTTGGTCCAGTTGAAAAAGGAAATGGTCTTGATTGTGCAAAATATCTTGTAAACTTCTGTATAGAACATAATATGCCTCTTCCACAGTATCATATTCAGTCTGCTAATCCTGTTGGAAGTTGTAATATAGATTCTTATCTAAAATCTTATCTAAAAAGTTTATCTCTATAATTCTATATTAAATATATATATTGTAAATAATTATGGAAGTATTTGTTAAACAATACAATAAAAATTATAACTTTCGATATCTTAAAGCTAAAATGCATGTAAGATATTGGGTTGATTGTGAATTCTCTGAAGATAATGGTCAGTCTTGGAATAAAGACTTTGATGATACTAAAGAAGAATGCTTGAAAGTTCGCGAGCATATTCCTTTTATATCTATTGTAAAGAATGAAATAAATAAGAAAGAATTTGGTTGGTGGTTAAAAGACGAAGAGGAAGATTATTGGACTATAATCATTGATCTTGAAAATGGTAATATTCTTGATTGGCCTAAAGATTTTTGTTTGAATACTTTTTATAAGGTTTGTGATGAAGGAGATTACTCTTTCTTAGATGAAGATAAAAATGAAGTTCTTAATATTACTAATAAATTTGAACAATATTATGTTCCTAATTTTATGTCTTTAGAAGATGAAGGCTTTGGCGATTATGTATATCTTAATATTGATGGAGAAGGTAATATTGAACATTTTGAATTAATGAAAGAAAGAATAAAAGATTATTTCTTAAAAAATTATATTGAAGAAGATGAATAATATATTTCTAAAATATAATTATAGAAATTTCTTTGAGTGGTATAAAGAAGCAAATGCAGCTTGGTTGAAAGAAAATCCAGGCTGTATGTATGATTGTGGAATAGAAAATGATGTTTTTAAATATTTTATTCTTCAATATCTTTATAAAGGTCCTATTACTGCAAGTGATTATGATAAATTAGTAAGTATATTTAAAAGATATTCTAAAAGATATAGAAGAGAGAAATTTATAAAGAAATTCTTTGGAAAAGAATATAAAGATATAACTTGTAAAAAAGATTCTACATTTGAATATCTTTATTATAGAGATAAAAGTTTTACTGATTATTTTAAAGATAAAACTGAAGTAAGTGATTATGAATTTGTAAGATATTGTCAGTTATACCTTGATGGACTTTATCTTGATGAAGGAAATTGTGGAGTTACTCAATATAATCTTAATTCTTTACATGATATTTTAATTAAGCATTCGAAAAGATTTAAGATGGAAAAATATTTATATAAACTTTTTAAATGAATAAAAATGAAACTAATAGATTTATATTAATAAAATATATTCATTATCATGAATCATCTAATAATGATTCATATTTTCCATTACAAGAAGATGGTTCTTTTATTTTTTATGAAACAAATATAAATCCAGATTATATTATTGAAATAACTAAACCAACATTAATGAATATTCCTATAAAAGGATATTATTCAAGTTATATTAATCAAAGAGAAAAAGAGGTATTTAAAATTTATTTAAGTGATAATAGAACAATTTGGATGTTAAGTGATCAATACGAGAAATTTAAAAATATTATAAAAAATGATTGACAATAAGAAATATTTAATTATTTATCACAATGAAGATAATGATGGATGTTGCAGTGCTGCAATTCTTAAACATTATCTTATGACTTCTCTTGGTGTATCAGAAGATAATATTGGATTATTTCCTGCTAATTATGCTATTCTTGATAAAGTAGCAGCAAATAATTTTACTGAAATTAGTGGATATGATTCAGTAATATTGACTGATATTTCCTTTAATAACTTTGATTATATGGAGATGTTATTTGAAATGTTTGGTAAAGATAACTTTACTTGGATTGATCATCACGCACCAGTAATCAAAATGAGTGAAGAGAGAAAGTATGATATCAAAATGAATGGTGTAAGAGATACATCAAGAAGTGCTATACTTAATGCTTATAAGTATTGTTATGATAATTTTGATATACTATATAATGGTGGAGAAGCTCCTCTTATTCTTAGATATCTTTCTGCTATTGATAGTTGGAGTTATGAGCGTGAAGGTCTTGATTTTGATACTTGCCGCCATATTAATACTGGATTTACTAAAACTTCAAAACTTGAAGTTTCTTGGTGGATGGAAAGAATAGAAGATATTCTTGCTAATTCTAAAGAATATGTTGATAATATTCTTGATGAAATGTATACTCTTGGTAAGAAGATCAATGATGAGGCTGATGAAAGAAATGAGAAATTTGTAAAGCATGCAGGTATTGGAGACTTTACTGTAAATGGTAATAGAAAATGTATCATTGTATTTACATCTGGTCCTACTTCTAGTTTGATTTTCAAATCAGTTAAGGGTATTTATGATAATGCTGTATGTTTTAAAACATCATCTGCTGGTAAAGTACTTATATCAATGTATAATGTAACTGATGATAGTTCATTCCATTGTGGAACTTATCTTCATGATAAGTATGGTGGAGGTGGACATGAAGGAGCAGCAGGAGCAACTATTGATTTTGAAACATTTATTAATATTCTTCAAACAAAACAAATATAATGGAATATAAATATTTAATTATATATTCTGGTCAAGATGGAACAGATGTTTGCGAAAGAGCAAAGTCTATATTTGACTGTTGGTGGACCCCACTTGGAAATGGATCTGATGGAATTATAATTGTTAAATCAGATGTTTCTAAAAATTGTGCTGATATAAGAGATGAACTTTCAAAAGATAAAGTTTGTGCAATAACAGTAATGAAAATAGTTACTGATGGAAATGTAGCTGTTTGCGGAAAGTTCGGTAATGATAAAACATGGAGTTGGATAAAAAACTATTGTGATAGCCAACTTGATGAATTACTTGAAACAGAGAGAAATAAAACATTAAATAGTATTACATCAGATAGTGAAATAAATATTAAAAATGGTATAGGATTATAAAAAAGAGACTCAAACGAGTCTCTTTTTTTATGAAGCATCTTGAACTGTCCAACCTGAAGGAATACCATTTACACCTGTTGGCCAACTAGACATATTAGGATTCTTTACAAATGTACCTAATACAGCAACACCATCAACCCAACCAGATGTACAATTTGTTGCAGATGTATCAGAAGCAAGACATTCTATATAGTTGAGTGAGGAGCAACCATTAAACATATCTTTATAACAAGAAGATGCTAATGTTATTGACAAAAGCACTGGGGCAGTTGTTAAACTGGTACAACCATAGAACATACTATCGCAACAACCTGAACCTACTGTGGTTGCTGAAATAATTGGGGGTGTTATTAAAGATGTACAATTTTTAAACATATTAGCATAACATTGAGAAACAGAACCACCAGTCATACTATTTTTTTCACGGGAACCAACTCCATAATTAATATTTGTTGCTGGGAGATCTGGTGCGGTTGTTAAATTACTGCAACCTTCAAACATACTAGCATAACAATTACTTCCTAATGTGGTTGCTGGTAAAATTGTTGGAGCAGTTGTCAAACTAGTACAACCATTGAACATATTACTGTAACACTCCCCTGTTATTGATGTTGCTGGAAGTTCTGGGGCAGTTATTAAACTAGTACAACCCTGGAACATCTGATTATAACATCCAGAATATATTTTTTTTGCTGGAAGTGTAGGAGCAGTTATTAAACTAGTACAACCCTGGAACATCTGTTTATAACAATATTTTCCTAGTGATAATGATGAAATTATTGGAGCAGTTGTTAAATTAGTACAACTATTAAACATATTAGAATAACAATAATCTTTTAAATTAGGTGAAGGTAATGCAAGATTTTCAGCAGATAATAATGAACTACAAGAACTAAACAATCCATAAAATGCATATGTTGAAATTAATGTATTATTAGTTGTAAAATTATCACCACCAATTAAAGACATTATATTACCATATACATCAAATGTTGCTGTACCTATAAAGTAATTATAGTAATTTTTATTATTTGCATATGAATTGTTATTTCCTTTGAATTTTACTTTATCTCCAGTTGTAACAGATATTGATGTTCCTAATGTAGATGATGTTATATCTGTCCAAGTACTATCATTAATTGAATATGATATTGTTTTTGTATTATTCCTATTAGATGCTTTCCAAATAATATTACCATTGGACTTAATATCAAATGTTAGATATTCATTATAATAATTTGTTCCAATCTCATCACCATCATTATATAAAATCCATCCAGAAGGTATACCAGAAATACTATCAATTACCCAAGATGTAATTGATGGATTCTTTATAAATATACCTATTGTAGATACACCATCTACCCAATTAGATGTACAATCAGTAGCAGATATATCTGTTGCAAGACACTTAATATAATTAAGTGATTCACAATATCTGAACATACTACTATAACAATAATTTGCTAATATTGTTGCTGGAAGTTCAGGTGCAGTTGTTAGACTAGTACAACCTTCAAACATGCTACTATAACAACTACTTGCTAATGTTGTTACTGGAAGAACTGGGGCAATTATTAGACCAGTACATCCTTTGAACATACCTCTATAACAACTTTCTGCCAATGTTGTAGCAGGAAGAGCTGGAGTAGTTGTTAGACTAGTACAACCTTCAAACATGCCACTATAACAATTACTTGCTAATGTTGTTGCAGGAAGTACTGGAGCAGTTGTTAAACTAGTACAATCCTTAAACATTTCACAATAACAACCACTTGCCAATGTTGTTACTGGAAGTATTAGATGTTCAGCAGAAACCAATTTAGAAGATTTAAATAAATTATAAAATGCATATGAACTTATAGATTTAGTAGATTTAAAATTATCACCTTTTGTCAAAGACATTATATTTCCATAAGCATCAAATGTTGAAGTACCATTAAAATAAAAATATTCAGGATATCCAGAGTAAACACCATAATAACTATTATTACCTTTGAATCTTACTATATCTCCAGTAGAAACAGATATTGTGTTACCAATTAGTAAATCTACCCAAGAACTATTATTCTTTGAATATAAAATATTTTTAGTAGATGATGTTCCACTGTATTTATAATTATTCCATGTAATAGTACCATTAGACTTTACATAAAATGTTAAATATTCAATACTATAATCTACAGATGTAGTCCATCCTTCTGGAATACCATTTACACTATCTATTCCCCAATTTGTCATTGATGATAATTTAACAAATGTACCTGTTTCTGCTACATCATTTACCCAATTATTAGTACAATTTGTTGCAGATATATCTGTTGCAAGGCAAATTATAGAATTAAGGCTTGAACAACCATTGAACATACTACTATAACAACCATCTGTTAATGTAGCTGCTGGAAGTTCTGGTGCAGTTGTTAAACTAGTACAACCCTCAAACATACCACTATAACAACTACTTGTCAATGTGATTGCTGGAAGAACTGGAGCAGTTGTTAAACTTGTACAATCTTTAAACATTTCATAATAACACTGTTGTGTCAATGTTGTTGCAAGAAGTACTGGGGCAGTTATTAGACTAGTACAACTCTCAAACATACCACTATAACAACTACTTGCTAATGTTGTTGCTGGAAGTTCAAGAGCAGTTGTTAAATTTGTACAACCCTTAAACATACCACTATAACAACCATCTGTTAATGTTGTTGGTGGAAGCATAAGACGTTCAATTGATAACAATCCTGTACAACTATTAAATAAATTCTTAAATGTATAAGTTGTTGATAATGTTGTTAAATTTATAAAATTATCACCTCCAATCAATGACATTATATTACCATATACATCAAATGTTGCTGTACCTCCAAAAGTATTAAAATAACTATCTGAACTATATACTGTATTACTTCCTTTAAACCTTACTTCATCTCCGGCAGTTACAGATATTGATACACCTGAAGTTGTTGATGTTATATCTGTCCATACACCATTATTCTTTGAATATGATATTGTTTTTGTATTATTTGTATCTGATGCTTTCCAAGTAATAGTACCATTAGACTTCACATCAAATGTTAAATAATCTACTTGATTATCATTATATACTACAACCCATCCACTTGGAATACCTGTCGCACCAGTTGTCCAAGATGTCATATTCACATCTTTAATAAATGTACCAGTTGCCGCTACACCATTTACCCAATTAGATGTACAATATGATGCAGATATATTGGTTGCAAAACACTTAATATAATTAAGTGATGAACAACCATAAAACATATAATTATAACTATAATTTCTTAATATTGCAGCTGGAAGGACTGGAGCAGTTGTTAAACTAGTACAATTACGGAACATACTACTATAACAACTACTTTCCAATGTTGTTGCTGGAAGTTCAGGTGCAGTTGTTAGACTAGTACAACCTTCAAACATATAACCATAACAACCACTTGCCAATGTTGTTGCAGGAAGTACTGGAGCAGTTGTTAGACCAGTACAACCTTTGAACATACCATAATAGCAATAACTTGCCAATGTTGTAGCAGGAAGGGATGGAGCAGTTGTCAAATTTGTACAATTCTGGAACATATATTGGTAACAATTACTTGCTAATGTAGTAGCTGGAAGTGCTGGTGCTGTAGTTAAAGAAGAGCATCCAGCAAACATATTAGAATAACATTGATTTCCATTTGCTATTTTTATACTTAAATTTTTTGCTGATCTTAATCCTATACAATTATAAAACAACTCCCTAAATGTATAATCACTATTAAAACCTGTAACAGATTGAAAATCATCTCCACCAATCAAAGACATTATATTACCAAAAACATCAAATGTTGATGTTCCTCCAAAATAATTACTCCTCAATGTGCTTGAAGTTGAACTAGTTGCAACATATTCATTATATGTACTATTTGTTCCCTTAAATCTTACTTTATCTCCAGTTGTAACAGATATTGATGCTCCAGATGTTGTTGATGTTATACTTGTCCACACACCATTATTCTTTGAATATGATATTGTCTTAGTATTTCCACTATCTTTAGCAATCCATTTAATTGTTCCACTTGATTTAACATCAAATGTCAAATATTCAGAATTGTAATCTGGATTGTAATCTGGTAAATTAAGTGTATCATTAGCATTATTACCTTCTACTCTTATTACTGCACCAGATGTATAATTCCTTTCTGTGAATGTAGCAATATTATTAGTCACACTAACAGTTTCAACAAGATTATTATTTACATAAAGTCTCAATGAGTTACCATCATTAGTATAACATTTAATTACTCTATCAGTATACTTTTCATAATCTTTTCCACAAATATGTACAAATTTATCTGTTTGATTCCACCATGCTTTATAAAGATAGAATGTATCTTTCTTTGTAATATGGTCTCTTTCTACAAGACCTTTATTGTTAAGATATTTTAAATTATCATCTGTAGAAGTAGTTTCACCATCAAGACATATTGTATAACCTTCTTGTCTAGATTTTACAGCAAAATCAAATAATACCCATTGAGCAGTAAATAATAATTGAGGGAAATTCTTAATAGCAGCAATATGTCCTTCATGTAACCACATCATATATTCTATATCATGACGAGGTTTATTACTACCTCTAGTTGTTGTTGATGAAGGATTAGCTGAATGACATCTTTGAGTTCCACTACATCCATACTCAGAATATGCCATTGGTTTATGAATACTAGCATTTACTGTATTATTTAATCTAGTATTTATTTGTTGTGTAGGATTATTTGAATTAGGACTATCATACCATCCTACATATATATTACAACCAAACCAATCAACATTAGAAGGATTATTATAATAACCACTTGGATTTTGTCCAGTACCTTGTGCAAGAACATATCCAACAAGTCTTTCTGAATCAAGATTTTTAATAAATGAAACATATCCTTCTATCTTAGTTTTTGCAAATTCCTTATCATCTGTACTTGTTTCATTACTAAGACCCCAGAATAAAATACATGGATGGTTATAATGTTGTCTAACCATATCTTCATATTGAATATAAAGATGTGTATAATAATCATCAGGCATAGTTGATTGAAATTTATTAACACAAGGAACTTCTGTTTGAACTATAATACCTAATTCATCACACCAGTCATAAACTTCTTTAGGATGAGGATAATGAGCAAGTCTAATAAAATTACATCCTAATTCTTTAATAATTTCAAAATCATGTGCTATATCTTCATCACTTAGAGCATTTGCTTTTCCTTCAATATCATGGTGCATACAAACACCTCTTAAATAATATGGAGAACCATTTAATAAGAATCCAGTATAAGGTTCATTATTAGGAAGATATCCAGTTTCATTAAAAACATAATTATATGTTCTAAATCCATATTTTCTTTGATATCTATGATATAAATCACCATTTTTATATATTTCAAGAGTTACTGTATAAAGATGAGGATTAATTTTACCATTCCAAAGGATTGGATTAGAAATAGTTGTAGTAAATGAAATTTCTTTTCCAGTACTTGGTTTCTTATCTTTATAATGATAATTAGTACTTGTATCATCAATTTTACATATTAAAGTACCACCGGCTGGTACTTTAGTTTTAATTGTAATAGTTGCTGATGAACTTGAAATATTAGATGAAGTAATATGAAATCCATCATATCCATAATCCATTGAAGGAAGAACTGGACTAGAAAATAATTTTACTTTACCAAGAGTAGCATTAAAGTTAAAATCACCAGAAGCTGGTGCAATAGTATTTCTAGTAGTATTACAAAGAGCAACTTTTATATTATTTATACCAACATGAATATAATTTGTAATATCAACAAAAAAAGCATTATAACCACCCCAATGAGTAGTTACTTTTATATTATCAACATATATATCAGCTGTCTGATCAGCATGTTGAAACCATAAATATGTTGGTTGTATTTTATATAAATTAATAGTTGTACTAAAATTAAAAGTACCGTTTGAATAAGATGATGAATGTCCATCTATTCTATTTATTGAATAAGGTAGTGTAATATTACTCATATATCAATTCTCAATTTTTTATATAACCCAATTATTTAAGTCTTTATTTGAACCTTCAAGTGGTGTCTCTTCACCATATATAGTACTCTTTACAAGACGGATACATTCATATTCAAAATATTTTGATGGTGAATAACTACCAGATATAATACGTCCTTGTTCTAAAACTAAATTATATATATCCATATTATCACATTCTATAGATGATAAATAAAATCCTACACTACCAATATTACGCCATGTATCTGTATCTCTATGTCCACATGATGGTAAGAATATACATCCTTGACTCAAATATTCATTCAACTGTAGTTCTGTTATACCAATATAACTATATGGATTATCAATAGTTAATGTTGTTCCATTTATTATTTCACCATCAGGATATATAAGTAAACCAATAGGATTTGTAGTACTTCCATATGTTACATCTGTTAATTGTATTAAAGAATAGTGTGCTGTATTACCATTTACAGTAGAACCTTCTCTTGTTGTACCAATAATTAAATTCCATTCTTCTGAAGTAGGAAGTCTCCAACCATCAAGAGGATCTAAACTATTTTCAATATCTCCATCTGATGAAGTAAATCCTGACTTTTCAAATAATTCACCCATATTGATAAAATTGAAATAAGTACTTCCAACATTCTTACCATATATAGAATTATATGAATTGTATTCCCAAGAATCTTTTATTTCATATCCATTAGTGCCATAATAAAGTGGACCTTTAGAGATTTGTAATCCAGCAAATTTATAAAGATGTTCTACATATGTACAACTTTCTGTTACTGTATCACTTTGTTCATTATCTTTTTCGGCATATGCTTCTATAATAGTATCAGAATTAATAGTTATTGTACCAGTATATAATGAATAATTATCACTTTGATTTAATCTATAATAAATATTAGCTTCACTTGTTTCACAAGTAATTGTAATTTTATCTTCTCCATTAAATAATATAATTGGGTCTTCTACTAATTTATTATCAATAACTATCCATCCAGTAGGAATACCGTTTACTCCAGTAGTCCAAGTAGTATTACTATCTTTAACAAATGTGCCAGTAGAAGAAACAGCAGTTACCCATCCAGTTAAACAATTTGTTGTATTAAAACCTGAAGTTGCTAAGCATTTAATATAATTAAGTTTAGAACATTTTGTAAACATGTTACCATAACATTCATTAACCAATGTAGTTGCTAATAAATCTGGTGCTGTAGTGATATTACAGCCTTCAAACATATACCAATAAACTCCAGTAGCTAATGTTGTTGCAGGAAGCTGAGGTGCAATTGTTAATGTTGAACATAAACTAAACATTGCACGATAGCAATAATTAGTCAAAGAAGTTGCAGGAAGAATAAGGTTTTCAGCAGAAACTGCTTTTGATTTTTTAAATATTGAACAGAAATTATAAGTACCTGAAAGAGTATTATTACTTTCGAAATTATCTCCATAAATAAGACTCATAATATTACCTTCAATATCGAATGTAGCAGTACCACCTTCAAATCCAGAATAGTTAGATTTATCTTTTGCATATGAAGTATTTGAGCCTTTAAATCTTACTTTATCACCAGCAACAACATTTATTGTTGTTGAAGAACTTGCAGTTATGCTTGTCCAAGCACCATCATTCAAACTATATTGTATTGTCTTTTCTTGGCCAGAACCAATTGAATTCCAGTTAATTGTACCAGAAGTAAGTATAGTAAAAGTAAGATAATCTAATGAATAATCATGTATTACTGGTACAACATGATTAAAAATTATAAAATTATCTTCATCAACAATACAACTAACATCAGGATATGTTTTTATAATTTCTTCATATTCTGTTCTTGTATAATATTTATGGAGATATCTCATATTATTCTGTATATGTACAATTTATTACTTTATGTGGTCCTTCTTGATTATTTAATTTAACATATGCTTCAACTCTCATATTTTCAGTAATTGTTATTGGACCTGTATATAAAACATATTTTTTATTATAATTGAATCTATAATAAATTCCTGAATTTACATTATTATATGTTATTGTTACTAAATTATTTAAACAATTTATATTAGGTTGTGATAAAGTATCACTATAATCTATTATAGTCCATCCTTTAGGAATACCATTAGTACCTGTTGACCAAGATGTTTCTGATCCACTTGTACTATAAGTAGTATTTGGACTCTTTATAAATATACCTGTAGAAGGAATACTATCCATATTGGTAGCATTAGTAGTAAAAGAATTTATTGCTCCATTATTTGAAGTTGTTGTCATTCCTGATTCAGCTAAACAAATTATTTTTGTTAAACTAGCGCAGGCTTCAAACATATATTTATAACATTCTGTTACTAATGATGTAACACTAAATACTGGAGATACTGTTAAATATATTGCTTTAGAGAACATAGCTCTATAGCATGAAGATAATAATGTAGTAGCAGGTAATATAAGATGTTCACATGAAACAACCATAGAACTTTTAAATAATGAACAAAATGTATATGTTGCTGGTAATGTTGTTTGTCCAATAAAATTATCTCCATAAAGAAGTGACATTATATTACCATATACATTAAAATATGCTGTTGTAGAAGTGAATGAATTTTTAATATTTAAATCTGTAGTATTATTTTTACATCCAAAAACCACATACCATTGTTTATGAATATCCGTAGAACCTGAATTATTACAATAATGAGTATTTGTTCCTTTAAATCTTATTTTATCTCCAATAGATAAATTATTAAAAGTTAATCCAGAATCTAATAATTGAGTTGTTATCCAATCTTCATTATTTAAACTATAACTTATTGATAATGCATTAGAACTAGTAAATGAAGTATTATATTTCTCTCTAAGAGGTAATACAGTAAAATCACCACTAGATATAATTTCTATAGTAAAATATTGTAATGTATAATCAAATGTTTCTTCAGTAGTAGTTTCATGAAATACAACAAGATTATCCTCATTTACAATAAGGCTCATATCATATTCTTCTTTAGAAGATGCATTATATTCTTCTCTTGTATTATATATATGTATATATTTCATAGTTTAAGAAGATAATTTTGTAATATTAAATTCAAGTATATCAACATTAGCATATCGATATGGATTTCCTTGCATATTTAATGCATATCCTATTGTTATTTCAAGATTTTGTGATCCAAGAGCATTATTATTTGATGCAATTTCTTTTGTACTAGAATTCCATAAATTATAAATTTTCATTTTTCCAGTTGATAAAGATGGATCATAAATATATTTTAAATAATAAACATTAGATTGATGATTCTTAGTTATTGTAACACTCGTTTGACCACCACTTGCTGGCTGATATCTAGTTAATAAATTACCAGAATAATTAGATTTTGCAAGAGTCCATCTAATATCAATTCCAGGCCATGCACTACCTATTTTTGTCGCTGATTTTCCACCAAGAATATTAAAGTGATAATTACTACTAGTATCTTCTGTATCTGTAACTGTTGGTGGATTAGGTTGTTCAGTATTTACTGTTCTAAATTTAATAATTAATTCAAAACCATTAGTACCATCAAATGGTATAAAATGAGTATTAACACCTGAATTGCCACCTAATGATTCACTACCTGTTGTAGTATTATTACTGGTATCAATAGAATATCCTGTTACAACTGGATCACCATTATCATCATATTCAATATTTTGTGTATTAGAATTACCAGAAGTATCAATATCATTATTTATTTGACTAGTTGGATCTCCATCAGAATTATAATTTGTTGTTGTACTACTACTTGAACCATCAGTATTATTTACTGTTGTATTATCACTACTTCCGGTTGAATCTCCATTCTCATCATAATTTATTGTAGTACTTGTACTTGTTGTAGAACCAGTAGTTGGATCTGGTGCTGATGTAGTACTTGTTGTTTCACTACTTGAACCATCAGAATTAGTTGTTGTAGATGTAGTTTCTGAAGAACCATCTTGATTTATAGTTGTTTCACTTTCTGTATTTGAAGTACTACCATCTTCATTAGTAGTTGTAATAACTGATGTTTCAGTTGTAGTACCATCTTGATTTTCAGTAACTATAGTAACTGTTGTAGTTGTTGAACCATCTTCATTTACTTCTACTTCAGTACTTGTACTACTATCATAAATAAGATTAATATTTTTATTAGCAGAGTAGTTATTATAAGAAGCAGAAACAGTAATAGTTCCTGAAGAAATAATTGTTATTTCTCCAGATGAATCTATTGTAGCATATTGATTTCCTGAAGTTATACTCCATGTTGGAGTAACTACACTTGAATTATATCTTGCAATTACATTACCAGATGTACCAGTTATAGTATCTGCAGATTCTATAGTTAATTGATTATCATATGAAACAGTAATAGTTTTATTATCTGTTTCTCCATTATATGATGCTTGAATTTCAATACTTTGATTAGTTACTCCTTCATTAATTGTTACTTTACCATTAGAATTTATTGTAACATATTGACTTCCAGATACTATTGTCCAAGAAGGATATACTGTATTTCCATCATAAGTACTAGTTAATAAGAATGATTTACCAGTATATTGATTTTGATTAAATATTATATATAAAAGTTTAGAAATAGTATTTCCTCCATAAACATATATCATATCTCCAAGAGCAGATATGATATCATTTTGTAGGACCCACTCTCCATTTATTTTCTTAAATATTTTATTTATAGGAGTCCATGTATTTTCAATTTTTATATATGTACTCATAAATATTAAGACTGAAGATAAATATCACCATTATTTCCATTAGCATTTGATGGTGTAGCATTTCCTGAATATATTGTTGAAGGTAATACAAGAGACCATGCTCCATTAACTACCATTAATATTTTACCATTATCACTTGAACTTACACTTGGAAGACCACTTGTAATATAACCTGCATTACTTAACTCAGTCTTTGTAACATAATCAGTAAGACTTTGATGTTGTGTAAGAACTGTTCCTAAATTAATAGAATATGCAGTAGATTGGTTAAGAGTAAATGAATATGTTTCTCCATTCATAGTTATTTCTATAATTGGATCATTAATTGGTGCAACGATTGTTGCTACACTTCCAGTTATAGAAGCAGGTGTTCCATTAAAACTAATTGCTGTAATACCACCTTCAGCACTTGTACCACTTCCACCACCTCCACTAGCAAGTTCAAGAGCATTAATTTTTGTCATTATATATGCATATGAATCATATATATATGCATAACCAGCATATGATTGATT
>Ga0247611_10001181_pt1 | contig 47727 bp, 40 predicted proteins | sample 177DNAGHGhighgp2_FD_192422 | JGI IMG/M metagenome (GOLD analysis project Ga0247611, IMG submission 192422) | Sheep rumen microbial communities from Palmerston North, Manawatu-Wanganui, New Zealand - 1770 DNA GHGhigh gp2 | ecosystem: Host-associated > Mammals > Digestive system > Stomach > Rumen... | reverse complement strand
TCGTCGTAACATCCCAGCCCTCGAAGCGATCCCGTGGGAAGTCTATCTCAATCATCTTACTTTCTCCTGCTTTCAGATTGACACGCTTGTAGGCTCGTAAGGTTTTCTGGGGCCCTTCTGTGTCTGCAGTATTACGCATATAGACTTGGACCACCTCGGTACCTTCTTTCTTTCCTGTATTCTTGACCCTCACGCGTACCTTATTATTTATATACTGTGGTTCGGCAATCTCAAAGGAGGTGTAACTCAGTCCATAACCGAAAGGGTAGAGAGGTTCCCCTTTGAAATAGCGGTAAGTACGGTTGCTCATCCGGTAGTCTAAGAAATCAGGCAGTTGCTCGTCATTCTTATAAAAGGTGATAGGCAGTTTTCCACTGGGGTTGCAAATGCCGAAGAGAATGTCAGCGACAGCCTGTCCTCCTTTCTCTCCTCCATACCATGCCTGCACGATAGCATCTACAATGGCATCCTCTGGTGTTAGGGCGATTGCTGAGCCGGAGCAGTTGACATATATGATACGTTTTCCTGCCTTCTTTAGGTTGGCAAGCCACTCGCGCTGTACTTGAGGCAGTTCAATACTAGTGCGGTCACCTCCCTTGAATCCTTCTTCACTGACCTTCATTTCCTCACCCTCAAGGCGTGGAGAGATACCTCCAACAAAGATGACGACATCCGCATCCTTTAAAGGTGACTGTGGAGCGGTGAGCGGTGAGAGGGTTGTTGGCGAGTGGTCAATCATATTGATATCGAATTGTAGCATGGCATGTCCTGTATGCTGTATATAGACAAGTTGTAGGGGATAACTATTTCCAGCCTTTACCTTATAGGTCAAATGGGCATCGCGTACACCATGTCCGTTTGTGCGGTTAAGAAGTGTATCTCCGTTAAAGACCAGCATGGAGTAGTCGTCGTTGAGCATGTCGAAGGTTACTTCACCGTCCTGTAGCGGATGGAACACTCCCTCATAACGGGCAGTAAAATGCTCCAGATTCACACCTGGTGCAAAAGCCGTGTTGCCTCCGTTGTCCAAATGAAGAGGTTCAGTGAGACGAATCGCCATGACAGGCAGACCCTCCATTCGCTCATTATTCCAGTAGTTGGCTTGCAGTCCCGGACGTCCATCATCAGTGAACACCTGATTGAACATACTTGTAGGTACTTCTTTCTTAGTCCATGTACACCCTTGTATGAATGGCACATCAGGCAGGTATTGGCGTATCCCCTGAAGGATCGTGGTTGTCTGAGTAGGCTGTCCGTTATAGTTACCCCACATCAAGGTGGAGTCGTTGGCATTAGGTCCCATGACGACAATTTTAGGTTGTTTGGCTTTTAAAGGTAAAATACCGTTATTTTTTAATAGCACAATGCTTTGACGGGCAGCATCTAAGGCAATCTGTTGATGTTCCTTGCAGGCTACCACACTCATCGGTATCTTTGTCCACTCCACCATCTCGTCCGGATCAAAATCACCGAGTTCAAAGCGTCCTATCAGCAGACGACGCAAAGAGGTATCCAATTGCTGCTCAGAGATCTTGCCAGTTCTTACAGCATCAGGCAAAGATTTATAAACACCACCACACTCCACGTCTGTTCCTGCAATGACTGCTCGTGCCGCGGCATCTTCCTTTGTGTCCACAAAAAGGTGACGACCGGGTTTATAGAAATCGTCAATGGCTCCACAGTCACTCGTCACGATACCTTGGAATCCCCATTCGTCACGGAGGATTCTCTGAAGATAACGCGTATTCCCACAGCAAGGTTCTCCATCGATGGCTTGGTAAGCACACATAATCTCTTTGACGTTTCCTTCTTTTACTAAAACCTTGAAGGCGGGCAGGTAGGTCTCCCAGAGGTCACGCTCAGGCAACTGCTCAATATTGAACTCATGGCGATTCCACTCAGGACCGCTATGTACCGCATAGTGTTTGGCACAGGCAAAGAGTTTTTTGTATTTCCTAGAATCCCTAGAACTACTAGATTTACTAGAATATTCCTGCCCCTGCAAACCGTTCACCACGGCCACACCCATGCGGCTGGTCAGGTAGGGGTCTTCCCCATAGGTCTCCTGTCCGCGTCCCCAGCGAGGGTCACGGAAGATATTGATATTTGGAGTCCAGAAAGATAATCCCCTGTATCGTCTGATCTCACCCTTTCTCCGTGCCTCTGTATTCTTGGCGCGTGCCTCATCACTGGCAGCAGTGAAAGCCTGATACACCAGATAGTCATTAAAGGTCGCCGCCATGCCCATTGTGATAGGGAATACGGTGGCGATGCCATTTCGTCCGATACCATGTAATGCTTCATTCCACCAATGGAATTCGGGAATACCCAGCCGTGGGATGGCAGGCGAGACATCCATCATCAACTGTGTTTTCTCCTCTAAAGTAAGTCGTACTAAGAGGTCTTCCGCACGTTCCTCTGCGCTTAGTTGCGGATTCTGGTAGGGTAGCATCTGCGCACCGGCAGACAGTGCGACTGTTGTGAATAATGTAAGAATTGTTTTCCTCATACTGATAGTTATTGATTAAGTCCTTCTATGTTGATGCGTGTGTATTGTACGTCCTCCTTGTTCGTTGAGTAGGAGACATATAACCAGCCGTTATGTATCATTGCCTTTGGATAGTTATAGCCTAAGGTCTTGTATTTCCCCTCATAGCGTCTTGGCGGCAGGTCGTCACATTCGCTGCGAAGCAGATATGCGTGATCAAAGCATTGCCCGTCTTTACTCAACAAAATGACGAGTGGGTAGCGTTGTTTGCTGTTAACCGGACAACAAACCGTATATGCAGTACCATCAGGAAGATTACCAGCACATTGCTTAGTTCGGGCATCAGGGATGTTGGTGACTATTGGCTTGGTCCATGTTTCTCCTCTATTATGACTAAAGGAGGCGAGTTTCCTAAACGAACTGTTTTGGTCACGGAACAGCATGACGATAGTGCCGTTAGTTTGTATATATTGACTTGGCTCCAACTCCCGAGATTGTTTTCCTCTGTCCTCGCTTTCAAAATCACCTCTCTCCCATCCGCTCCTGCCAGATGGATCGTCTGTATATACAGGGCAGACATGCAGTCCTGGTTGGAAATGAGCGGCACCAATGAGCCTTCTGCTCGGGAGAGGGTATGGGTCTTGTTCCAGAATCCCATTCATAGGAGTCCCGTCAGACATTGTCACTTCCTCCATCTTACTCCATGTTAATCCGTCAGTACTGGTTATATAACAAGTCTTACCACCCCTTGGCACCTGTCCGATAGTCCATGTGTCAATAAAGGCGATTAGCGTATCTCCGATTACATGCCATCCGCCAGAGGTGTAGTATTCCTTTTTGTTAGCCTTGACGAGTGGGATAGGGGGACACCATGTCTCCCCCTCGTCCTCACTGATGCTATAGGCGACCCATGAGTCATCACTGTCCTCGTCTTTAGGAGAACTTTGCCACATGCAGTAGAGTCTTCCTTTAAAGGCGGTCATTACTACACCGTTGGCATAATGGTCGGTGTCATCTGTGGCATTAAATACCGTCTTTGTCTCTATGCCTTCCGCCATAGATAGTCCCAGTGTGGTAGCCTGTGTACTATCTAATACACCATTAGCAAGCCAGATACTATCTTTGTCAGCATGTATTACTAGGCTGTAAGCAATCAAAAAGGATACTACTATATTCCTCATGCCACAAAGATAGTGATTTATTAGATTACCACCAAATATTTATGTTAAAAACGAATGGGCGGACATTGTCGTGTCCTCCCATTGTTGTTATAGAGTAGAGGATGGATTACTCTGGCTTCTCTGTGAGAGATTTTGCGGTTAAATCAAAATCTTGAATAATGGCATCTAGTTTTGGATTAGAATTTTCTACAATAATAGCAGTATAGATGGTTTCACCTTCTACAACAGCGTGTGCTGTCTTTATTGTATATTTCCCTTTTTCTGCGTATTTTTCAAACCAATGGAGAAAAAGTCTGTTTCTACTGTCTTCTTTTCCGTCTGAGGTATCGCAAATATAAAGCAATATTTGTTGATTAGACAGGAAGAACTCATTGATAATAGCAAATATGGTGTCTTTTACCTTAGGGTCGTATGTAGAACCAACTTCATCTAATTTTCGAATAATGAATTGATATGTATCACAGTTGCCAAATACAATATCTTCTTTGACAAAACTGATTTCATATCGTATACCCCTCTCTGTCTGAAAAAGGAAATCACCTTCGGAGAGGATAATCTCATAAGGTGACTGATTCAAAATACGTGGTAAAGAAAAGAATATCATAAAGCAACGACTTTACCTTTGATACCTTCTTGTACCCATCTTTCTTCTGTACGCTTAAGAGCAGATTTCTTATTCTCTATGGCTTTTTTTAAAGCACTGATAGTTTCCTCTCTTGTCATGATCTTATGTATTTTCTATTTCTTGCTGCAAATATACAACCTTTTCCCTAAACTACCAAATGTTATCGCCAATAAAACAACAATGGGCGGACATTGTCGTGTCCGCCCATTGTTGTTATAGAGTAGGGGTTGGTTACTGTGCAGTAATCCAGCGTGGGTCACCGGCACCAACCTTACTTACAGTCTCATTACCGATAGTGAAGTCACCGTTTGCCGTATTCTTGAAATTAGGATCCTCACCATTCTTGCCATTAACATCACCGTTCCAGAAAGCAGCGGGTTCTGCTTCAGGATTGGATGCGGCGAAGATGTTGGCATTAGTACAACCATAGTAGTAGTTGTTCTCATGTGCGATCTCACCGGTCTTACTCTGGTTAGTGTAAACTGCTTGTGTGTTGACAATGAGGTTGTTTGAGTTCGTGATGCTATTACCAATGAAGCGAACATAATAGATACGCTTACCGCTTGTCTCGTTACAAACATCATACAATGTACACTTATCCATCTTAACGACAGGACCTGCAGTTCCTTCAGCGAAATTGCCAGAAGCATCATCCAGACGGATGAAATCACGTTTTGTCGCAACATGGTAGAAAGTGCTGTTGCTCAATGTGAGAGACTTAGGATAGCCAGTACGGAAGTCGATGAAGTCACCACCGTTACACTCTATACCATATACAATACAATTGTTAATGGTTACAGACTCAACGGCACTCTTTGGACCACTCATGTAGATAATACCCTTTGTGTCAGCCAGACCTGTAATCTCACAACTCTGAATGTCAAGAGCATTGAAAGTAGTACCGTCACTTGCAGCATCAAGTTTGTAGTTGAAAATCTGTCCTGTATCTGAATTCTTGCTACCGTCAATCTTACACTGACTGATACTCAAACCAGCACCGTCGTAAATCTCAAAGCGTCCGTTAACCTTAGGCTGGTCTGTAGGATAGATACCCTTAATGGTGATGGTCTTGTAAATCTTGACAGCACCAGTAGAGATCAACTCACCACTATCCTCGTCGTAGGTAGCGTTCAGGTTGTATGTACCGCCATAGAGGGCGAATACGGCACCATCCTCAACATCCTCAGCCTCGATGGCTTTCTTCAGGTCATCACCGTCATGCAGAATAATACATCCTGTAAGGTCTGCAATCGTTGTGAAGTTGCGGTTACCACACTGCTTACCGTTATAGTAAAGATAAGCGGTATAGGCGGTCTCAGGTGTCAATCCTTCGATAGTTGCCTGTCCAGCCTCTTTCTCTTCAGTGGTTATCTCATGTTTGATGTCACCTATCACAATAGTGGAAACATCATAGCCATCCTCAACTTCCCAAGTCAGCGTTACACTGCGGTCTGCAATCTCTGCGGGTTTGGGGTTCTTCAAGAACTGCTTTGAACTTGTTCTAAAATAGGCGCCATTCCATGTGGAGGTACGACTTGCATTGTCGTCTGTAATTGCCTGAACATAGACCGTGTACTTTGTGTCATAGAACAGTCCACTTACAGTTACGGGGAGATCGTCTTCTGTAATTCCAGTAATTGTTGCAGCAGGTGTTCCACTCATGTCATACGACAAACTGTCCTCTGCGAAGATCTGCAGATTGTAACTGGTGGCATTTGCAGAAGGTGTCCATCTGATATCAGCAGTAGTCTCCTGCACATTGTTCGCTTCCAAATTGATAGGTGACAAGTTGCGGCCGAGAATGTAACTTGTAATCTCATCACTTTGGCTGCTACATGATGTCAGGGTGGCACCAGCCAGCCCTAACATACATAGTGTGAATATCTTAAACTTTTTCATTGTTTCTTGTTTTTTTAATTAGTCAGACAATTGACCATAGATACCGTCATTGTTTAGCATACCGTTGCTTGTGCCAATGAAGTATGTCCAGATAGGCCATAGACAGTTAGTACTTGGCTGATTTACATAGAGACCATTAATGATGTCATCTGTAATGCGTGGTTGCTCGTTACTGATGAACCAACTCTTACTTTCGAAGCCTGCATCTTTCATCTCCTTGCCATGGTCATCTGTATCTCCATGGTTCAGACCATAGATAACCAAGGTCTCACCATCTTTAGGAGTATCGAAGACAAGTGCTTCAGTAGGAATCACCATGTCTTTCTCATAGAGTTTTACATATACCTTTTCTGGCAGGTCAGCATAATCACCTTTACGAGGATTGCTTCCTAAGTCTTGCAACTTACTCTTCGCCTCAGCCATCTTCTCATCAATGTTACCCCAGCGAACGAGGTCAGCCTTACGAAGCATCTCACCAGCAAACTCGAAGGCACGCTGGTCAACGATACCGTTGAAGAAAGCGGTCTTGCTCGCAGTGTACTTGCTTTGGAGGGTAGAAACCTTAGCAGCAGGAAGTGCACGGTCAAGAATTGGCTTCATATACTGCCATGCAGCAGAAGGACCGTCCAGTTCATTGATAGCCTCGGCTGCCATCAGGTAAACATCAGCAAGACGCATGTACTGCCAGTTGATACCATCGTCATTGGTAGAAGTGACATAACGATCCATCCACTCGTAACGGAGTTTTCCGAAATACATGGCTGTTGGGTTACTCATCACTTGAGGAACTTGATATATATTGTAATTCACACCGTTGTAGTTTTTGCTGGTAGCGACACCGTCATCTTTGGTACCCCAACGATAGGGAACACAAGTGATGTCACGACGAATGTCATCTACATCATAGTCATAGAACAAAGTAGGAAGTGGACCGTTCACACCACCACGAGGCTGATAGGTATACTGGTCTTCAACCTGATGGCGTACTCCATAAGTGTAGAGCACACGACCGCGACCCTCAGAGAAAGGTATCTCCCAAAGACTCTCACCACCAGCGGTAACGTCGTCCTTACAAAGTTTTGTGAAGTTGTCCTTGAATTCACCCAGTGTGTTGCAGCCTTGATTGATGATGTCCAGACACTCTTGCTTAGCAATCTGATACATCAAGTTAGGAGCCAACTCAGGATCCTTGGAACGGCGATAACCGTCACCACGCAGTCCATAACCACCAGCATAGAGGGCGATACGAGCACGCAGACCTTTTACGAAAGCCTTGCTCACACGCTCTGTAGTGCGGGTGATGGCATTCTCATTGGGCCAGTAACAATAATCCTCAGCCTCCAAAAGGTCAGCAAGCAATTGCTTGTAGATGACATCACGACTGGTACGTCCCTTATACATATTATCAGCATTATTAGGCTCAAAACGTGCAGGAACGTCACCCCATGCCTTGATGAGGTCGTTGTAGATAACGGCACGGAGTGTCAGAGCCTCACCTAAAAGTTGAGCCATGTCAGGTCTGTTCTCCACATCGCCAAACTCACGCAGTCCTTTGATGGCGAGGTTAGCACGCTCAATACCTTCATAGAACTTGGCGTATGCATTATTGTTAGTATTCATCTGACCATTGTCTGGCGTTGTGGCATAGTTAGAAAGCGCATATTTGTCTGTCAGACGATCGGTATAAGTTGGAGTGATAATCCACTCCACATCGCTATTGATACCATAGTATGGCAAGAAACGTCCACGATAGGAGTTCGTTTCACCGAAAGACACGTGGATTGACATAATCTCAGACTCCGCAAGCGAGTAAACAGAGAAAACTGAAGACTCGTCAAGTGAAGAGATAGATGGAGAATCCATGTCGCAGGAGGTCATGCCAGCGAGCGACAGTGCCATGATAGATAATTTAATATAGTTCTTCATTTTATATTCCTCCTTCATATTAGAAATTCAAATTCAGACCAACAACAAACTGACGGCTACGTGGGTAACCAGAGTAGTCAACGCTTGGGGTAAGGTTTGACTTACGAATACAGTCGGCTTCTGGGTCAGAGCCAGAGTAGTTGGTAATTGTAAATACGTTATAAGCCGTAACATAGAAGCGCAGACTGTTAATGCCAACACGTTTTGTCAGTGTAGTAGGCAGGGTGTAACCCAAAGAGAGGGTGTTCAAGCGCAGGAATGATGCTTTCTCTACGGCCCAGTCTGTCAGAACGAAGTGCTGCATGTATGGAGACCACATGGTGGTATTGGCATTTAATGCAGCAAGTTCTGTAGGATCAGTTACAAACTCACCAGCCTCATTGACATAAGTCCAACGTTTGCCTGATGCCATATCTGTGCTCAGGTTACGATACTGACTGAACTTTGTATAAGTGGCAGACGTGTACTCAATCTTGTTGGCGTTATAAACCTCATTGCCAATGCTGAAGTTGAAGTTGGCGCTCAGGTCGAAACCGTAAGCACGAGCATTGATGGAGAAACCACCGACAATGTCAGGATTTACGTTACCGATAGTAGTGATATCGTTAGCATCAACAACACCATCGGGCACACCGTCAGGTCCGCTGATATCAGCAAGTTTCATAGAACCAGGACGAATAGTACCGATGATAGCGGAAGAGTTTGCTACACCATCTTTCAAGATCCACTCTTTTGTGGTCTCGTTATATCCCTCAAAGTCAGAAACCTCATAGCGACCGGCATTCTTGTAACCGATAATCTCACCTACGGAATGACCAACTGCGATGCGGTAGTCATTACCGATTTCAGTAGAACCCCAGTTGGTGTTGGTCTCGAAGTCTTCGATACCCAATTCCTTGATCTCGTTCTTGTTGTAGCCCAGGTTGCCTGTGAAGTCGATACCCCAGTCTTTCTTATTGACAATATGGTATGTCAGTGACAACTCGAAACCTGTGTTCTGAGTCTTACCCAGATTACGATACTGTGTGTCATAACCAGAACCAGCAGTTGGGAATTCAATCAACAGGTCCTTAGTGGTGTTCCAGTAATACTCCAACGAACCGTTCAGTCTGCCACCGAGAACAGTGAAGTCCAAACCGAGGTTACGAGTGATGGTGGTCTCCCATTTTAAATCGGGGTTAGCCATTACCTTTGACGGTGCCCAATAAGTATTAATACCATTTACCCATGTGGTTGCCTTAGGACTGTATTCCTGAACAAGTTGACCTACAGGAATATTGTTGTTACCTGCTGTACCATAACTAAAACGAAGTTTCAAGTCATCCAGCCACTTCTCTGTTCCCTTCATGAAAGGCTCTGCGGAAATACGCCAAGCAATAGCGGCAGAGGGGAAATAGCCCCAGCGGTTACCTTTCGCGAACTTAGAACTACCATCGGCACGGAATGTGGCACTTACCAAATATTTGTCTTTATAGTTATAGTTGGCACGACCGAACCAAGAGAGCAGTTTGTCATCAGCACTGTAGAAGTCCTCAATAGTATAAGGAGTTCCCTGTGCTGTCAACTTCCATGCGGTTGTTGCATCATAGTCTGTGGGGAAACCATGAACCTCATCAGTGATGACATGTTTCTTGGTAATCACATACTCATGACCAGCTAAAATGTTCAGAGAGTGAGGACTGTCTTTACCAAAGATCTTCTTGAAATCGTAACTGATGGTGTTGGTGTTGCGGAAGCGATGGCGCTTGGTATCCACGTTACGAATAGCAGGCTTTCCCTGGTTGTCGCCAGTAGGTACGTTCTTGATATAGTAAGCAGAGAGACCCCAGAAACGTTGGTTGTACTCATCGTAAGTGTCATAACCAAACTCGGTCTTCAACTTCAAGTTTTTATAAACCTCCCAACCGAAAGAACCGGCAAGGTTAAGATTGCGGCGCTCCTTCTGCTGGTCATTATCCTTCGCTGTAGTGATAGGATCATAGAAACTTGAGCCTTCCAACTCATCCGTACCGTCAATACCTTTCATGGGCAGTGGGGTGTAGAGCACTGCATAACGCAGACGGCGGTCGGTGTCATAAGCACCAGTAGCCTCGTTAGCACCACCACCATAGATATTAGTCTTTGCATAACGAGCCTGGAAATCCAGAGTCGTAGTCTTGCTGGGCTTAGTGTTCAATTTCAGAGAGAAATTGTCACGCTTGAAACTTGAGCCCCACATGATAGCCTTATCGTTCATGTGTGCATAACTGAATGCATACTTGATGTTTTCAGAACCACCGTTAATGTTGATGTTGTGATTGAAAGTATGACCAGTGCGTCCATAAGTGAGATCCTGCCAGTCATTGCCTTCTATACCTTTGTAAAGGTCCATGTCCTGATAGTTACCAAACTTGTCAGTGTAATGGCTGATCTTGCTGGCATCACCTCCGTTATAAAGCAGGGCATACTCATACTGCCACTTGGCATACTCATAAGTGTCCAGTACATCATAAGTCTTGGCAATCTTCTTCCAACTATAGTAAGCATTGTAACTTACCTTTACTTTACCTTCCTTACCACTCTTGGTGGTTACCAGGATAACACCATTAGCACCACGGCTACCGTAGATAGCGGTAGAAGAAGCGTCCTTCAGTACGGTGATGTCCTCGATATCGTTAGCAGGGATGTCGCTGATACCGTCAACAGGGAATCCGTCTACGATATACAGAGGGTCGTTCGACTGTGTGATAGAACCACCACCACGAACGCGAATCTTAACCTCTGCGTCAGGAGAACCCTCAGTGGTCGTTACCTGTACACCAGCCATCTTACCAGTCAGTGCCTCTGAAGCGTTCGCTACAGGTACAGCCTGCAGAGCGTCGCTGTTGACTGTGGCAACAGATCCGGTCAAGTCCTTCTTACGAACGGAACCGTAACCGATAACCACCAGTTCGTCAAGCACTGTGTTGTCGTCCTGTAAGGTTACGTCAACGTGGCTCTTTCCTTTCACGTCAATCGTCTGGCTCTTCATACCAATGTATGAGATAACGACTGGTTTGTTTCCTGATACCTTCAATGTGAAGTTACCGTCAAAGTCGGTCACTGTTGCATTTTGGGTACCCTGTTCCTGGACAGTTGCACCGATGATAGGCTCACCTGTTGCGTCCTTGACTGTTCCAGTAACGTTCTGCGCTGACAAACTCCCAACGATAAGCAGGAATGTAAGTGTAAGCGCAATTCGCATACTCTTAAATTTAACAGACATAAATTAGTAGTTTTAAGAAATTAATAAAAATATTTTTATGATTATGGATGCAAATTTACAAATAAATCTTAAAACTGCAAAATAATATTATCACTTTTTCCTGCAAACGTTTACGAAAAGTGTGCTTTTAACAAAATAATAGCGGCTGCCTTTAAGACAACCGCTATTATGAATATACTAAGGTGTAGTTTACTTCACAATCACCTTCTTGCCATTCACGATGAACACACCCTTAGTAGCGTTGTTTACACGACGACCCTGCAGGTCGTATACTACTGCGTTGCCATCGATGATGTCTGCATTAATCTTATTGATGCCAGTGATGACAGAAACGTTCTTTACATTGCCCAGACCTCCCATGGCGTTGATAGAGCGGATGGTGTACTCAACGGTGCTTTCAGCACGGTTAGCAGCAGACTCATTCGCAGTCTCAATAATATAAGAGGTAGCATCCTTGTCGGTGATGGTAAGCAGTTCACCGTCAGCATAGAGCGCATAGCCGGCATTGCCCTCCACATTAGTCCAACTGATGGTGCCGTCCTTCAGTTCTGCCTCTGGCGTCTCAATCTGCTTAGCGGCATCTGCGGGTTTCCACTCTCCAAATACCTTGTCAACCGTGAACTCAGCAGCCTGCTCGTCCGTCAGGATGGTCTCGAAGTCAGGATTCGTCTTGTCGCTCTTGCTGGCTGTGAAGGTTACGATATGTGATTTTGGAGATATTACAACGTTGTTGGCATCTTTTGTGTTGTACTCTACGAAAGCCTTGGCGGGCTCTGTATTCATACCCTTCAATGTCCATCTGTTGGCACTCAGTTTCTCAGCATTTGTCATAGTGGTGTTAATATATGCACATCGTGGTGCGTTGTTCCAAGCACGTCCGAGGTTATAAGATGAGCCACAGGTGTTGTCAATGGTGCAGTTATTGAATACGTAACCAATCGTCTTGTCTGCACCAGTGGAAGGTGCGGTCAACGTATTCTCACCGCTGCCATCTGCCTTGCGCTTTTCAAGTGTCAGGGTAGAGTTCTCCATGAAGAGCGTTCCCTCACCACAGATGAAGTCAACGGTTCCATGAATGTCAGAAGTCTCCCAGTAATACTCACCGTTCGCGTTATTCGTGTAATAGGTGTCCTGATATGAGAGCATCTTCACGTTCTTGCAGATGGTCTTCGTTCCTGTATCCCAGAGGGCTACAGCACGTCCGCCATCCAAACCGGCAGCCTGAGCGCCATAGTAGTCAAGTGCGTTCTGGATAGTCAGGTCTTGGAAGTAGTTGCCTGTACCAGTATTCTTCAGGGTTGCGGTATTATTGATACTTTCCTTGGTGTAGTGTGGAGCGTTCTTGATGATGACACCTTCCTGGCTCTCGCCGATCAAGGAGATGTTGTGTCCGCCAATGGTGGTCAGGACAGTCTCTTTCAGGTCATACGTACCGTTGGGCAAGTAGATGTATGAACGAGGAGCGTCGGTAGCGGCATTCTGTCCGTTGACAACGTCTATAACGTCAATCAGGCTGCTGGCATCACCGGGTTTTACAAAGTACCAGTTACCCTCACTGGTGTAATTCGTCACATTTGTATTTACAATCTTCACACTGTGGATATACATCTCCCCACTTGCCACCATTTCCAGTGTCAGTGTTCCGGGTTCGCCCTCATAATTGTATGCTACAAGCGCACCGTCGCTGTCAGCGTTCATGCCGTCCAGAGTCTCTAAAGTGTTGCCCTGTGCATCCTTCACGAGGATATTTGTTGCAGCACCATATTTGCATACTGCGATGGAGATAGTAGCCTTTGCGCCTACCAGCAGGTCGATCTTGTCACCGTTATAGAAAGCCCATCCATGCGTGTTGTCATGCCACTTAGCCTTCTCGCTGGTCACATTGAATGCCTCGTGGTCCTCTGCATAGAAGTTCTTGTCTTTTAAATCAAACTCATACTTACGGCTATCGCTTGATACCTCAATCTCTGTCTCGACAGCATAGAGGTTTAAGTCGGAAGTGACAATCTCCTCGGTGGTGTATTTCTCACCAACAGAGTACAGTTTGAACCAGCCGCGAGCCTTATATCCCTCTGTGGCAGCCTTCACGTCAGCGATATTTACCTTGAACTCACCGATCTTGCTGTCTTCCTCCAGAACTTGAGTGTCAAGTACCGTATTGCCGTCAACATCAATATAACTCAAGGTGTAGTCTGGTTTCTGAATGATGTTCAAGATATAGTTCATAGTTGTCTCGCCGGCAGCAACGGGAATAGTAACCTTACAACCCGTCTCAGTGCTTTCGGTATAGGTGATGGCACCTATCTCACCACTTGTTGCTGTCACGTCAGTTAAAGGATTGTTCTCGTTGACCATCTTCTCACTCTTAGAGAGTTTGAGTGTAGCCTCGTAGTCTTCGCCAAAGACATCCTCTATCTGGTACTCTGTATTGTTGATCTTGAACGACTCGAGGATAGGAACTTCCTTTTCAGTGCCACTTAATGTTCCCTCAATAACGATGTCACGGAGACAAAGTTGCTTATTAGCGGCTAATTTTCCGTAAATGTTGACTCTCACGCCGCAAGCACCTTCGCCAGGAGTTGCCTTGCTAAGGTCTTGATACTCGAAACTTGAATATGCAGGGGTCTCGTTGTTACGAGCGACACCCTTTCCTTCGTCTAAAGTAACAGTAGTTCCATCTGTGTTCTGCCAGAGTACATCGATAGTACCGTTTCCTGTACCATATTTAGATGCGTTCAGAGAAACCTTGGTAGGAGTGAAGATGAAGCCAGGCTTCGGCTGGATAATGAAGGTCATATAGTCACCCTCACCGGCGGCTTCCTTGGTATCTGCCTTTGGCTGAATACCTGTGAAAGCCTTGGAGTCTATTGTCCTGACACCATAGTATCCCATATTGTCACCTGCTACTACTTTGCTGTTCAGGAAGTAGTCACCACTGAACGTTGCCTTCTGACCGGCTGCACCAGAGTCGAATGGGAATGTTGCCGTTACAGCCTGATTGTCAAGAGTCTCTGCCTCTTTAGGTGCATATTGGATCACCTTGATAGAGTAGAAGTAGTTGTTGTTATTGTTGGAAGTAATAGTTACATATCCCTGTGTAGCGTCACTTGCCTTAGCCTTATATGTCGCATCGGAAGTAGCACCATTGCCATTGAGTGATTCTACGGTGATATTACCTACTGTGTAAGAGGAGTAATTAGGATAGCCTTTCACAATGACTTCATCACCGGCGTTCTTTACAGGAACTTTGAATACAGCACCTTCTCTCACTTGGATGTTGTTGCCGTTGTTTCTGAACGTGGCATTATTGGCCTCTACTGTCAGCAGAATACCATTATCCTCTACAGCCTTGACAGTTCCGCTTGAAGCAGATAATGCAACGGCATCTGCCATGACATTCTCGTTGGAGAAGTCCCATGTGGCTGTCACGTCAGTGGCAACAGGCTCGTCACCCGGCTCGTCACCACCTTCTACTACGGGAAGGATGATAGACAAGGCGTTCCAATATCCGTTAGATGTCTGCTCAATAACCAATGAGGCGTCTTCAGAGGTGGAGGTGTATGAAGCAGGGTCAGCATCTGCTTCTGCGGCAGTCTCACCGAACTTCAAACCATTAGCATTCTGGTAAGTCTTTACCGTAATGGTGGCACCCTTGCATGATGGTACAGTCACTTTGGTGCCAGTATTCACCTGATGCCATCCGCTGCCATTAGCGGAGAACTTACCACTGGTGGCATCTACGTCAGCCTTCACGTCAATCACTTTGCCGTTGACTGTTGCCTGTGTGACGATAATGCCAGTGTTGCCCTCATACTTATACTGAGGATTCTCCTTGTTTCCATCAAGAGCATAACTGATGGTCACGGCTTCCGTGCGGTCAGCCAGTTTCACTTCGTTCTCAGTGAAGACTGCAGTCAGGGTCATATCTGCCTCTGGAGCAATCTCGGCACCTGTTGCGTAGGTCTTAGAGCCGTCACTCCAGCCAGTCAGCGTGTAACCTTCTTTATATAAGGTGTAGTTCTTCGGAGCATTCATCTTGCTACCAGCCTCTACTTCTACAGCGGCGGGGGCAGTTCCTGTTGCACCGTCACCAGCGGCGAAGGTTACATGATACTTTGTAACCTCTGCCGGCAGGTCAGCCTCTGCGATAGCCTCTACAGCGAAGTAGGGGTTATACTGTGCATTACTGAAGTGCAGGGTTGTTGGCGTGTTATTGCGATAATATGCTACAACAACATTGCTGGGGTCAGAAGACCATTTGGCTCCCTTGGTGTTAAATTTAGCCACCTCAGCACCAGCGTCATCAGTCACTACGATGTCATTTCCGTAATCATGGGTGGCATAAGTGATCTTCACGCATCCCTGAACAGGAACTGCTGCAGTGAAGTTGCTCCATCCATAGGCAGTACCATGCCATTTACCCTTCAGCGTGGCTGCTGCCTCGTCGGCATTCTCTGTCTTACTGATAGCACCGTCTTCACCTACTTTGATGTAGACATTGCTTTCGGTAGCCAAGTCCTGCAGTTGTGTCAGGTCAGCCTTGATGTCTTTCCAATTACTTGAAGTCTCACCCCCTTGCTCGTCTGTTTTTGGAGTGAAAGAAATCTTATACCAGCGGAGCATGGCATCTCCTTCAGTATCTGCATCACGAGCAACAGGATCTTTGGCATCGGGGATGTAGCCCTTCAGTTCTATGTCACCAGCAGCCACTTCGATACCCGTCGCACTAACCTTAGCGTTATCACCACTCTTGAATGTAGTAGGCTTGCCGTTGACATACAGGTGTCTGTAGGGACGGCTGCCTCCTGTGTTTGAGAAATCGACATCGATAGTTCCGGCTACAGAAGTCTTGAACTTGATGATGTTACCCTGTGCATAGCCACCACGAGAGGGATACTGCATGTCTTTCATCACAATAGCAGTGGCATCTCCGAATCCTTCTGTAAAAGAGATGCGGTCGTCAAGGTCGGCAAGCAGGAACTCTTCCGTTTGTTTGGGAGTTGTCTCTGCGGTCAATTGCACAGTCTCCGTCAACTGACTCCAGTCCCATGTGGCGGCTTCTTTGACCGTCGACTGTGTGTTTGCGGTGGCACGACTCTGGTAGGTGACAGCCACTGAGGCAGACAAATCGCCTACCGTAGCCGTGATGTCGGTTGTAGCCTTTGCGATATTGGCAGTGCTCTCATAAGTAACAGTGAATTGCTGTTCTACGGCACCGCCAGCAACAGTGAAACTCGTGGGCGCTACCGTCAGACCGGCAAGATTAGGAACGGTAAGGTTGTAGGTGCCGTCCTTCAGGTTCTTACCTGTCAGCGTGAAAGATTCCTCAGCCTTGGTCTTTGAGGGCGTGAGTGTGAACTCCAGCGTTTTTGGACTAACACTGAGCGAGGGCTCGGAACTGTTTTCTGCCTTAGTCAGCACAATCTTGACAGGGTAGACGGAACCGTCATCTCCTGCAAGTGTAATAGTGGTGGCATCTGTTGTACCGGTCTCGATTTCGCCAGAGGACTCCACTTTCTTACCTTCATGGGCGATGGATTTGGGGGTACCATCGCCTACAGTGATCGTGTAGTGTCTGCCGGCTGTTCCGTTTTGAACAAATACCTCAAACTTTGACACGCCTTGAACGTCAATCTTCAGTTGACGCTCACCTTTTGACATGTTGTAGAAGTCACCTGTGACATCACCATAAGTTTTGCCAACAGCCCAGTTGTCTGTTGTTACAGACAGATAATCCAGTGATTCAATGTTTGCTTTGGTCAGTTCAATGGTCTCTGTCGCATTAGTCGGCTCAAAAGCCGCTGCGAACACGAAACTTACTAAGCCAAGAAAACAAATCATCATGAGGGATAATTTTTTCTTCATAAGCGTTGTTATTTAGTTATTAATATTAATAATGTATATAATCGTAGTAGTTTGTTTAGACTGCAAAGATACAAAAATAAAGATAAATGGGGTGGGGAACAGGTGGTTAAAAAACACCAAAAAGTCCGTAAACGTTTACGTGACAAGCGCATGAAAAAGGTGGAACTTGTTAGAGCCCCACCTTCATATCACTCAAGGATATTCAATTACTTCTGAATGAACTTCTTACCAGTTCTTTGACACATGGTCAAAGCGACTTCGTCGATGACTTGATAACGATACCCTTGTAGTTCTCACTTTGGCAACAACCACGGGGATTACATATCATATTGCAATACCAGTACGCATCACATCATCATATAATGGAGAATGGCTATTTTCTTCCATTAGCACGGGTTCAATTAAGGAACTGACTTTGCGAACATCATGCCAAAGGCTTTTTGTCCAAACCCACCAATTATCTCCCAATGATGGCACAACAACTGCCACATCTATATCACTTTCTGGTCGAGCATTCCCTTTACTGTAGGAACCGAACAGATAAACTTTCGCTCCATTATTGAAATGAGGAGCGATTACTTGCTTATAGCGTCGTACAAGTTCTAAAGCCTGCTCTTTATCCATTGTTGTAATTGTTTTGTTTCATCAATAATATTTCTACAGGTTTCCTTGGTCAGCATTTTTGCCAATTGGTCTTTATATTCTGGATAGCGTGCTTGAATATTCATAGGAATCAAGGTCTCTATGATATCGAATTGTGATTCGTTCATTTCAGCATCTATTCCCGAGCCCTCTGAGAGCCTTGTAAGGTTATGAGTATATGGTGGCTGTCGATTGAGTAGCACACCAATAGGCTTTCAATGTCTTCTCTATTACCTGATGACACATAAACGCAACATAAAGCCAACGACCTCCATCATAAAGGGTCTCTGCCGTTTCCATGTCATAGTCTGCGATTTCCAGCCAGTATGTCACCCGATCTTTTCCCATATAAATATTATTCTATGTGCAAAGATAGTGCAAATTGAGCGAAAATGCAAATATATTTGCAATTTTCCAAGATGCAGCCTATCTTCGCTTTGTTTTGCAAGGCAAAGATAATTAATTATTTCGTAACTTCCAAATAAAATAACGAAAAAGGTGGGAACTCGTTGGAGTCCCACCTTATTTATAATATATAGGAAGTTTTACTTCTGAATGTATTTGACTTCGTCGAATACATTTTCGCTCGGAAGAATCTAAGTAAACTTAGTTCTTCGCTCACTTCTGAATGTATTTCTTACCGTTCTTGATAACGATACCCTTGTAGTTCTCGTTAACCTTCTGACCAGCGAGGTTGTAGATAGCACCGTTGCTGATTACCTTTGCAGGAGCAATAGTCTCCTGAATGCCAGTAGTGCCAATAAACTCGAAGCCGTAGAAGTTCAGACTATTTGTTGGATATGTAACATCTACCGTACCGGCTTTCACTGAAACAGAAATGATAGGATATACATTAGTTTCCTTGTCCGGCTCTTTAGTATCCAAGCCCTTGACTTTCACAGCGTCAGACTCCTGAACAACCTTATTGTAAAGTTCTGTACCACTCTGTGACAGTACAAGGTTACGGTCAGTTGCGGAATTAGAACCTGTGCGAACATAAACCTTCAAAGTTCCATCAGATGGAATAGTAAGAGTCATATTATTCTTAGAGTCAGACTTACCACCAGTCTTCAGACGATGAGTAAACTTGATCTGATTATCAGCATCACCAAAATATGCGGAATTCTCATCAATCGAAAGTTTACCACCATCTGCTGTGTCTGTGATGGTCAGTTTGAAATCCTCACCGAAGGTCTTGCCATTCAAAGTTCCCTTTGCGGCAATGTCGTCAGCACCCCAAGAGATAGAAACTGGAGTTGCGCTCTCTTCGCCACCTTCGTCGTCAGGAACTGTTTCGCCAATAGGTGTGCTATAAACACCGATGATATCAATACTATATGCATCAGTTGCTTGCAAAGAAATCTCTTTTACAGCCTTCTCAATGTTAATCTCTGCTTTAGTTCCAGCGGGTATTTGAGGATAACTTTCGTCACTGCCATCTGCATATTTAACCTTTAACTGAAGTGCACCTTCAGGTACAGCAGTCGCAAACTTGAGTGTAAGGGTCTGACTCTCAAATGCTGCAGCACCTACCAGATAGAGTTCTGCCCACTGTGATGTGGTATAACTACCACCCAGCATAGCAACTCCCCAGTTCGTAGAATAAGCGGTCTGAGTTCCTGCTATTTCAAAAGACTTAACCTTAAGCAGTTGCTTTGCCTCTGTTGCCTGAAGTTCAAAAGACTTAGTACCTGCTGCTATTGTTCCTGTAATCTCAGTCTTATCAACTGCGATATACTGGTTGTCAGCCTCTGTGGCACCATTAATTCTCAAATTAATCAGAGCGTTGGGCTCTTCAACGACTAATTTGTAAGTAGCGCCTTCGGTCAGACCTGTTGTGGCAAGATTAAACTCACCCCATTGGCTGGTGAAAGACAAATCAGCCTCTGCTCCGAATGTTTGAGTCCATCCCCAAGACCATGAGCCACCCTCGCCTTGTCCACCAAGAGAGATTCTTGTTGCTTCTGCACTTGCGCTTACTGCGAACAGCGCAGCAGCAATCAGAGTAAATAATTTTTTCATAAGCGTTTAATTTTAATTGTTTGGTTAATATAAAAAGTTTTAATCTCTGTTCTCTGGTGTGTACACCTCGCCGCGGGAGGTGGGTATAACACGATGCAAAAATAGGAATTATTCTTTAATCCTCCAAATATTTTTTCGCAAAAATATCCGTTGTGGCAAAATATACCAAGAAAATGTTAAGAAAGTATTAGGTTGGAGGAAGGTAATAAACCTATATGGCTATTTGTCATATCCTTCTTTTAAGTCACTCCCTATCATTGAAGCCAACATCGAATGCGATTCTCTATAAATAACATGAAAGTAGTACTTTTCATTTATACCATTAATTTCTATAACAGATAGACGCACGTTGTTAATGTTATGCTGTTTTGAGTAACGCTGAAACATTCTCTTAAACAAGCGACTTCTATATTCTTGGGGAGGCATTGCGTTCTTGGTCGACCTAGGGATTGGATTTATAAAGTCACAATAGTAACATATAATAACATCGTCTCTTAAATCTCATTGTATTCTGATAATGTGATATGGTATACGTCACCAGCGGCTGACTCAAAAATCCTAACGAAGTCGTCCGTTTATTTACAAACTAACAACTTCCACGTCTTTGTAATCACCCTTGTCCCAACGCTCCTGAATATTCTGAAGCCTCTTGGCTTTTTCTTCACCAATCTTGCGCATCCGTTTCAAAACTTTAAGCGATGCGTTCTTGATTGTTATATACTCAATCTGTGACATAAATCTATCATTCTTTCTATGATTAACTGCAAAAATAGGAATTATTCTTTAATCCTCCAAATTTTTCTCCGCAAAAATGTCCGTTGTAGCAAAATATACCAAGGAATTGTTCAGAAAGTATTAGGGAAAAGGGAAGGAAATGGTCTATGTCGCATAGATGATGAAAGTTTGTTACCGACAAACCAGTCGTTTGTTACCGACAAACCTGTCGTTTGTTACCGACTGAAGGTGGGTTTGTTACCGAGAAACTCTGTCTTTCTCGCGCGCACGCGCGCACACCATAATTTTTTAAATCCTTGTCACCGTTGCCGCCTTGCAAAACTGTTTGATAATCAGAAGATTGTAGGTAACAACGAAGCGGCAACGGTGACAAGGAAGTAAATTCAGTGTATTTACCGAGTAAATTCAGTGTATTTACTGAGTAAATTCAGTGTATTTACTGAGAAGAGTGGTATCGGAATCAAAAGTATCTCATAGGAGATGTTAACGAGATTTGACTTCGTTGAATACTTTTTCGCTCGGAAGAATCTAAGTAACTTAGTTCTTCGCTCACTTCTGAATGTATTTCTTGCCTCCCTGGATAACCAGTCCTTTGTAGTTGCTGTCTACCTGTTGACCCTTGATGTTATAGCGGGGCATGTTGGGATTCAGGTCGCTGCCTTTGACAACGGTAGCCTGAATGCCGGAAGAGGTGTCGTACTCATAACAGCCGAGGTCTGGTGCCTCGCCTTTATAGGATACGTAGTCGCTGATCTGGTCACCGCTAAAGTCTGTGTAACTAACACCCTGGTCAATCAGATGGGTGGCAGTGCTCTTCAGGTGGAACTGTGTGGTCTCAGCCAAAGAGCCGTCGGCTTGGCGTGGCGCATTGATGATGCTCTCGATGTCCAGTCCCTCGAAGTCTGACTCGGAAGCCGCCCAGGGCTTGCTGTCACCGTTCCATGAGTTATGCTGCTGGGTGGTCGTACCAGAGTCACTACGTTTCCAATGACTGCTTCGTGGTGCCAGGCTGATGTTGTTATAGACGGCAAGTGTGAATGGCTGGTCGTTGCCGAAGCCGTAGTTGATGTCATTATCGTATGCCGTACAATTGATGACCTTCATGTTGCCGGCATTGTTATTCTGGTCGAAGCCCTTCTTGCGATGTCCTACGGCAAGACAGCGATATAGTTCCACGTCATGCTTGGTGCCATTGCCACCCACCTTGAAGCCGTTGGGGTTACCGCCGTTGGCGAAGTTCTTCAAGTCCTTGCCAGAGAAACAACTCAACGTTGCGTCCTTGCCCAGTACACGAGGGTGTGCTGAGAGGTCGAAGGTGGCAGGACCGTTATTGTAGGTGATGCAGTTGATATACACTGTTGGTGTACCACTGGTGATGCGTCCATAAGAGTCCCAGCCGTCGTCGGAATTGTTCCATGAACGGCATCCGATATAGACATTACCAGGGCAGGCGCTTCCTTGCTTGTCGGCAAAGCCGTCGGCATTGCCTCCATCGTCCTGATAGTCGAAATTGTCGTGGGAGTCGCAGTTGATGACCGTGTTATAGCCACCACTACGTAACTGGATGCCGGCATTACAGCAGCCATAGACATCGAGTTGCTCCAAGATGCAGTATTGCGAGTCTTCCAGCCAGATACCCTTATAGCCGGCATAGCGGATGGTGATGCCCTTGATATGCAGGTAACTGCCTCCAACCTTGACACCATTCGTCTTGTTCGCCTCCTGACGGAAGTCGAGGATAGGACGCTCGTCGTTATAAGGACAGATGGTAATCATCTTATCAGCAGTACCACTGCGGTTGATGCTCAGCGAGTTCTGGAAGTCATACTGACCTCCCATCAGGTAGAGTACGTCTCCAGCCTTTAGTTTCCCAATCACTGTGGAGGTCAACTTGCCGGGAGAGGACTCTGTATAGTTAGACCCGGAGCCTGTTGGCGATACATAATAATTGGTTGCCCATGTGCCCAATGACATCCATGCGAGGCAACTCATGATGGCTAATCTTCTCATTTCTGTATGTATTTTCGTCCGTTCTTAATCACAATACCTTTATAATTACTGTCCACCTGCTGACCATTGAGGTTGTAGATGTTGCCATTTCCATCCATCTTTATGGTGACGGGGGTGGTGATACCCGTAGAGGAAGAGATTGTTCCTATTATCGTGATGCTGGCAAAACCTACGTCCTTGAAGGTGTCGGTACCATTGTTGAAACTCAGTTCATAGAGGTTAATCACCAGCGAACAGGTTCCTTCCGTGGCTTTCGAATAATCTTGCAAGTCTTGGAAGAAGCGTGTATACGGTGAATCGGCGTTATTGCGGTTAGGTGTTTCTCCAGAGACGAATGGGGTCGTTCCGCCAGCGTCAATCCATTTGGCGTCGATCTTTCCTCTGTCTGTTCCCAACCTGCTGGCAGAGAAGAATACTCCTGTAGCCTTGAACTGATACCCTTTGTTTGTGGTCAGCGAGAAGGTCATGGCATTCTCGTCAGTGGCAGCAGTGGCATTGACATTGTTCTGCTTAATCTTCGTCATTGTCCCGACATAGTTGACGTTAACCTTGCCATCGTAGGAGAGTTCACTTCCCAGTGTCACGCTTGTCGAAGCGATAGCCTCGGAGATAGTGCTGCCGATATCCGTGACATGGTTCTCATTCCCCTCGTCGAAAGGCCAGATGATGGATCCCTCCTGGTCGTCAGCCGGTTCAGGGGCAGGAGTGTCAGACGGCAGTTTGATGCAGTCGGGGAAATGTTCGGCTACAGGGATGAACGCGTCACTGTTTCCTTCCTTGATGATATCCTCAACGAGACTGTTGACATATACCTCGAAGTTGGTGTAATACTTTTTGAAATCATCCACGTCATAGGCATCGGGATCGAGGTCCCCACCGTTCAGTTTCTCCCATTCGTCAGCCATTCCGTCATTGTCGGCATCGAAGTCGGCGGCACGCTTGGAAGAGCCGAAGTTCGCCTCTGTGTATCCTTTTACATCGGCAACCTTGTCGATACGACCTGCTACTCCTGTCACTGAGCCAGTATAGGTGGCAGTTCCTAAGTTAGCCTCTTTCGCATAACGCTCGTCAACATCATCGCGATAGAGGGAGGCTCCTGCGTAGGCAAGCACCTTGTTGAAAGCCTGTCCTGCAGTATGGGTGGTTACTTCGCCTTCATAGGTAGGCTCGTCGAGTTTCATCTTGACACAGTCCACTCCGTCGATATTCTCATAGGTGACATCGTCGCCATAGTAGTGGTTGGGGTCTGGTGTATAGCGCTCGCCGTCCTTCGTCTTGGTACCACTGTCATACTTCACTTTTTCCCAGTCGGCATTGGCGGTGGAGTTCAACTGGTTGCCACTGATATAGTAGCGGCTGAACATATCCCAATAGACCTTGTTGTCCTTGGAACTGGTACTGTTTGCCACGGAAGCCTGGGTGATGTTGGACGTGCCCCCTGCGGGTCCTGTCTTATAGTAATTATTCACCATATTAATATAGCCGCCACCAGGACCGCCATAACAGCCGTTGCCACAGTTGTAGATGACACAGTTGCGGAAGTCCACATGCTCAGCCTGAACGGCATTATTCCAGTTGTAGTTACTATATTCTTTGTTGTTGGTATAGCCAGACCAGTTGTAGCGTGCCCCGTTGAACCGGGGAGAGCGGTTGTTGACATGGCAAATCATGTTGTGGTGGAAAGAAGCCAGTTTACCGCCCCAGATACCGCCATAGCCATGTGCGCCTTTGTCGTGTCCTGCGTTGTTGAGGCTCTCACCAAGGGTACACCACTGCATGGTGAAGTTATTATTGTCATAAAAAGACGCCACCTCGTCAATACTCCATGAGAAAGAGCAATGGTCAATCATGATGCCCGTATAGTTGCGAGTCCAGATAGCATCTGCTCCGTCGTTGACGTTCTTCTCTTCTCCACGGCGGACACGCAGGAAACGGATAATGATATTGTTACCTTCAGGACGGACAGTATAATAGCGGATGGTGATACCGGGGGATGGTGCCGTCTGTCCCAGGATGGAGGTGTTGGCACCAATGACCAGGTCGCTGGAGAGGGCTATCACGCCACCGACATCGAAAACCACAATCTTCTTATCAGAACCTTTAACAGCCTCGCGTAGGGATCCCGCTCCGGAATTGTTTAGGTTTGTCACATGAATGACTTTGCCACCCCGTCCCCCTGTCACGTATCGTCCGTGTCCCTCTGCTCCGGGGAATGCAGGAACTTGTGCCATGACGAACAGCGAGCAGGTCACCGTTACCAAAGTCAGTAAATACTTCTTCATCTCTTTGTCTTTTATCATTTTACTTTTTAAAACTTTCTGTTGTATATCCCATCATCTCCATCTCAAGGGATGCCCACAGGAAGGGACCGACACCTTTGGCATCGTTGTCGCGGATGGGTTCGCTGAGGTAGTATTCATAACTACCGTCACGCCTCTTGTTCTCTTTCACCTTGGGAGCAGCCTTCAGCACCTTGTCGCTGATGCCGGGACCAAGACCTGCCACCGCACAACAATTGGTGAGGGAGATGGTCTTGTCGGCATTCACCTTGATGAAGTTCTTGATGATACCCTCGTAGGCACGGATGCCGGCATCCCGGTATTCCGCTCCGAGATAGCCCTTGCGGTAAGCCTTCAAGAGTACGTAGGCAAACATACAGGAGCACGTTGACTCCAGATAGTTACCCTTGCGGTCGGGGGAGTCCATCACCTGATACCATACGCCTGTCTTCTTGTCCTGCCACTTGATGATAGCGTCCAGGTCCTTGCGGAGTAATTCAATCAGTTCCCCCCGACGGGCATAGTCCTCGGGAATCGCGTCAAGCAGTTCGATGAGTGCCATGGTGTACCAGCCCTGGGCACGTCCCCAGCAGTGTTGGGAGAGTCCTGTCTCCTTGTCTGCCCAGAACATCTCACGTGTCTCGTCCCATGCGTGGCGGTTGAGTCCTGTCTTGGGATCGTACGTACGCTGGTAGGTGACACCGATCTGGTTGACAGCGTCATCATATATCTTCTTTGCCTCCTTGGGTTTCAGCAGGTCGTGAGCCGTAAGGGTATAGAAGGGGAGCCCCATGAAGATACCGTCGAGCCATACCTGATAACTGTAGATTGCCTTGTGCCAGTACACCTTATCGGCTATAGTGCGGGGCTGGTTCTGCAACTGCTTCATCATGAGTTGCATGGCAAGCAGGTTTTTCTTCTCCGGGTATTTCTGGTACATACGAGCCACGAAATGTCCCGTGCGGATATTGTCAAGGTTATACTCGTCCAGGTTATACCCACGGATCGTGCCGTCGGCATAGATCATCGTGTCGGTATATTCCTTGCAATACTTCAGGATGTCCTCACCGCCATAGCGAAGATAGGTGTCGAACATACCCTCCAGTTCAATGCCCATCACGTAGTTCCAACGGGGCTTCTTGGCGAAGTCGAGCATGAATGACTTCGGGGTTCTCTTCATCTCCGAGTAGGTGAGCCACTCGCTATAGTGCTTATAGGGCATCTCCTGTAATACCAATGAGCCGTTGATCAGCAGGTTGTCGAAACGGATGTCACGGGTCTGTCCACTGATACTGTTACCATCCTTCACGCCATTGAACCGACAGTCCTTCACATTGATGTCGTAGACATGGCAAGCGGTGTCAAGGGCGATAATCTGCACACCATACTTCGACTTCTCACAAGTGATGTTCTCGATATTCACATTGCGGACGGTGGGTACAAAACCACGACAGCATACCTCATTATGCTCGTAGTCGAGGTTGATCTTCAGCACACTCTCCTTGCAGACACCCACCTTGATGTTGCGGGCGTTGATATTCTCAATGACACCGCCCCGGCAGGTGTTGGTCTTGATGCGTACCACACGCTCCAGTTCCGGGGAGTCCATCACATTGTTCTCTGCATACACATTACGGCAACCACCAGATATCTCGGAGCCAATGACGACACCACCATGTCCGTTCTTCATCTCGCAGTTACGGATGATGATGTTCTCACTGGGGCGGTTCCACAAGCGTCCGTCATTATTACGACCACTCTTGATGGCGATACAGTCATCGCCGGTATTGAAGAAACAATTCTCAATCAGTACACCATCACATGACTCCGGGTCACAGCCGTCCCCGTTAGGACCGTCGTTGATAATCTTCATGCCACGGACGGTGATGTTCTTGGAGAGCAGAGGGTGTATCACCCAGAATGGGGAGTTGAGCAGGGTGAGGTTCTCCAGCAGGATATTCTCACACTGGTTGAAGTTGATGAGTTGGGGGCGCAGTCCGTCTTCCTTGGTGAAGACACGCTCGTCCATAGGGACACCGTCCTCTGCGGCTTTCAGCAAGCGGGCACGAGAGCCGTTACGCTGACTGATCATTCCATTCTTGTAACCAAAACGGGGATGACCGTTCCAGGGCCACCATGTCTCATTAGAGCCACTGCCGTCAATCGTCCCCTCACCAGTCACGGCGACATCCGTCTGCTTGTAGGCATAGATGCAAGGGCTGAGGTTATGGCAGTCAAGACCCTCCCAGCGCGTCGGTACGATGGGGTAGAGGTCGGGCTCAAAGACAAACTGCAGGACAGCGTCTTTCTCCACTACGAGGTTGACATGGCTCAGCAGGGTGATAGCGCCTGTCTGGAAAGTGCCGGCAGGTACGATGACACGACCGCCGCCTTTCTTGGAACAGTCGGCAATCGCCTTGTTGATAGCCTTTTGATTCTTGACAGCGGTATTCGTCGTCTTTGCTCCATACTTTGTAATCAGGAAGTCTTTCTGGGGAAAGGATGGCGCCTTGATGCTCTGCTCAATACGCTTGTATTCCTCCTCGTCCCATGATTTTGCCTGTGCCATAGTCGGAACTAACAGACACAATAATAGTAGTTGTAGGGCTCTCTTCATGTCTCTTTGCTTTAGTAGTTGGGGGCAAAGGTACGAATAAGTAAGTAAAAAGCCAAATTTTATTTGGGCTTTTTCGAACGAAAGTGCCTTCGACGAGTTCAAAGGTAACAAAAAAAGAGCGAAAACTCGCTCTTCTTTTACATTATTTATTGTATTTATTGCGCTAAAGCCTCGAAGAGTTTGTCTAATGCCTCATCAGCATCCTTGCTCTCACTTAGCAGGGTGACGAACTTAGAGCCTATGATGGCACCGGCGGCATTCTGCTGTGCTGCCTCTAAGGTCTGTTTGTTGGAGATGCCGAAGCCTATCATACGGGGATTACGCAGGTTCATGGCGTTGATACGACGGAAATACTCTTGTTTTGCCTCATTGAAACTCTTCTGTGCTCCTGTGATGGCGGCAGAGGATACCATATAGATGAAACCATCGGTATGCTCATCGATAAACCGGATGCGCTCCTCGGAAGTCTCCGGGGTAATGAGCATGATAACACGGATGTCGTAACGGTCGGCAACAGGTTTCACGATATCCTGATAGTCCTTAAATGGCAGGTCGGGGATGATGACCCCACTCACGCCGCTCTCTACGCAACTCTGACAAAAAGCCTCTATGCCATACTGCATGATAGGGTTCAGATAACCCATGAGGACCAGGGGGATGGATACCTCTTCCTTCACACTCTTGAGTTGTGAAAAAAGTTTACGAAGGTTCATGCCATTCTTTAAGGCGGTAGTGGCTGCGTCCTGAATCACAGGACCGTCTGCCATCGGGTCGCTGAATGGGATTCCTACCTCAATCATGGCAATGCCCCGACGCTCTAAGGTCTTGATGACATCGGCAGTGCCCTCAAGTGTGGGACAGCCTGCACAGAAATATAGGGATAATAACTTGTTGCTTTTGTTCTCGGAGAACAGTTTGTTGATCTTGTTCATAGTGGTTGTCTTTTGTTAGATTGTTCTAGATCGTTCTAGATAGTTTTAGATGGTCTAGAAATTCTTTAATTAAAGAGATATCTTTAAGCCCTGGGGCTATCTCGAAACGGGAGTTGAGGTCGATACCAGCGAATTTCGGATGGCGAAAGTTCTTGACTTTTCTTGCGTCTTTAGGACCGATGCCTCCACTGAGAATGAAAGGAACGTTTCCTTTGTAGGCGGAAAGTACCGACCAGTCGAACTGAGTACCGTTACCCCCAACCATCTTTGCCTTGGTGTCGAAGAGGAAGTAGTCTACCATGCTATCGTAGGGGCTTGTCTGTCCGATGTCCTCTGTGGTGGCGATGTTCAGTGCTTTGATAATGATGATCCCCTCGTCACAGGCAGAACGAAGTTGACGAATATAGTCAGGACTCTCCTTGCCATGAAGTTGAATGATGTCAAGGGGGTATTCCCTCGTTTTCTCTATTATCTCCTCGATGCTGGCATCTACGAAGACTCCGACACGTTTCTGTTTGGTGGGGAGATATGTCGGGCGTTCACTGACGTATCTGCTGGATTTCTTCCAGAAGATGAAACCGAACCATTGGATATCCAACATCTCTGCCGCGCGGATATTCTCTGGGTCGCGCATCCCACACACCTTGATAATCATATCTGTTGGATAAAGTCTAATAATGCCTTTCCTGGATCGGATGTCTTCATGAAGTTCTCGCCTATCAGGAATCCGCGGAAGCCCGCCTCTCGCAACTCACGAATAGTCTGTGGATGGGAGATGCCGCTCTCGCTGACCTTGACGGCATCTTCAGGGAGTAAGGCGGAGAGACGAAAACTGTTCTGTACGTCGGTGATGAAAGAGCCAAGGTTCCGGTTGTTGATACCACACATGTCCGGCTCTAATTCCGCATATTCCAGTTCTTTCTCACTATGCATCTCCAACAGAACTTCCAATCCCAGTTCGTGTGCGGTATGGAGAAGCGTCTTACACTCTTCCTTCATCAGATCGGCGGCAATCAGTAAGACTGCGGACGCTCCACAGAGACGAGCCTGAAAGAGTTGGTACTCATCGATGATAAAGTTCTTGTATAAGATAGGAATCTGTACTCCTGTATGTCTTGCCATACGGATGAACTCATCCTTACCTCCGAAATACTTCTCATCAGTGAGAATCGATAGTGCCGTCGCTCCATTCTTCTGATAAGAGAGCGGAATGACTTCTGCCTTGCCCTCCTCCTTAATCCATCCTTTGGAGGGAGAGCGTCGCTTGAACTCAGCGATGATACCTGTCTCGGACTCTTTCAGCGCTTTTGACATAGACGGTACACTGAAATCAAGGATGGTCTCTACTCTACGGTGAATCTCTTGTTCGGAGAGTACTTGCTTGAAACGTTCTACTTCAATGCGCTTATGCGCTACTATTTCTTGTAATATATCCATTGTTATGGGGATTATAGTAACTATAGTGTCTATAGGAACTATATTCATTAAGAATTAAGTTCTGCGAATTTTCTGAAGGTAGCAAGTGCCTTACCACTGTCAATAGACTCCCGGGCTATCTCAATGCACTCCTCAATCGTCTTCTGTCCTTTCTCTAATACCTGAATACCAAAAGCGGCATTGGCAAGGACAATGTTCTTTTGGGCAGGAAGGGCGCGGTTCTCTAAAACTGCGTCGAAGATGGCGGCAGCCTCTTCCTCTGTGGCACCACCCACCAACTCTTCAGGTTTGGCAATCTCAAAACCTAAGTCCTGTGGTTTGAAGATACGCTCATACTGGTTCGTTGTCACTTTGAAGTCACTCGTCAGGGATATCTCGTCATAGCCGTCGATGCTGTTGACGATGCCATAGTCAATTCCAATCTTCTGATATACATTATTATATAATCGCATCTGGTCGAGGTTAGCCACTCCTAAGAGTTGACATTGTGGTTGGCTGGGGTTCACCAGTGGACCTAACAGGTTGAAGATGGTCGGGAACTGTAATGCCTTACGGATAGGACCTACAAACTTCATCGCCTTGGCAAAGAGTTGGGCATGGAGATAGACAATACCTGTTTCGTTGAGGCTTCTGTTCAGTTTATCGATATCATCGGTGAACTTGATGCCATGATGCTGGATGACATTAGAGGCACCTGATACGGATGTCGCCGCATAGTTGCCGTGCTTTGCTACCTTATAGCCTGCTCCTGCAATCACAAAGCAGGAAGTAGTAGAGATATTAAAAGTATTCTTACGGTCACCACCTGTTCCTACAACGTCAATGTAACGGTCAGCATTCAGAATGGCAGGGACACCAGTCTCTAAGATTCCGTCACGAAAGCCGAGTAGTTCGTCAACGGTGACACCGCGCATCTGTAATGCTGTCAGCAGGGCTGTAATCTGTTCTGTCGGGAATTCACTCTGGGTGATCCCAATCAAGATGTTCTTCATCTCCTCACGGGAGAGTTCCTCGTGGTTGAGCATCCTATTGAGGATGTCTTTCATTGTTTGTTCCATATAATCGTTGTTTTTATGTTGTTTCGATATCTCGATAGATTGTTAGAGATAGAGCCAGTTCTGTAGCATTTTACGTCCATCGGGGGTGAGAACGCTTTCTGGATGAAACTGGATACCTCTGATGTTTAGTGTTTTGTGCTTGAGTGCCATGATTTGTCCCTCATCACTCTCTGCCGTCACTTCCAGACAATCAGGGAAATCGTCCTTGCTGACTACCCATGAGTGATAACGTCCCATAGTGATGTGGTTGGGTAATCCGTAGAAAATCTCATCGTTTCCTAATTGGGTGCCCTCTGTGGCTACACCGTGGAAAACATCACTGAGATTCTCTAACTTCCCCCCAAAGGCTTCTCCAATCGCCTGATGTCCAAGGCATACCCCAAGGATGGGCTTCTTGCCAGCATAGGCCCTAATGACATCCAACAGGAGTCCTGCCTCAGAGGGTATTCCCGGTCCTGGCGACAGAATAATCTTGCTGAAGGGTTCCAATTGGGTTAACTCAAACTGATCGTTTCTGAATACTGTTACCTCAGCGCCCAGTTCTTTTACTAAGTGGGCGAGATTGTAGGTAAACGAGTCATAATTATCAATAATGACTATCTTAATCATAGTTTACATCCTTTCTGCCATTAATATTGCACGACGCAAAGCGCCGAGTTTGTTGTTTACTTCTTGTAACTCATACTCCTCATCGCTCTTTGCCACGATACCGCCACCTGCCTGGAACCAAAGTTCACCATTGCGGGAGACGAAGGTACGGATGGTGATGGCTTGATTAAGGCTGCCGTTCAGACCGATATAGCCAATACATCCACCATAGGCTCCACGGTTGTGCGGCTCGTATTCACTGATGAGTTGCATGGCTCGTACCTTCGGAGCACCACTCAGTGTACCGGCAGGGAAGGTGTCGATGAACGCCTTGATAGGATCTGCCCCCTCTTCGAGTTCTCCACTGACACGGGAAACAAGATGTATCACATGAGAATAATATTGCAGGTCTTTGTAGAAGTCGACTTTCACCCCATGACAATTACGGGAGAGGTCATTACGGGCAAGATCGACAAGCATGACATGCTCGGCATTCTCCTTAGGGTCATTACGGAGATACTCTGCGCCCTTACGGTCTTTCTCTGCATCACCAGTACGTTTCGTCGTTCCGGCAATCGGGTCGATATAGGCTCTCCGTCCCTCGATACGGCAGTGTGTCTCTGGCGAAGAACCGAAGATGCGGAACCCGCCAAAGTCAAAATAGAAGAGGTAAGGAGAGGGATTGATGCTCCTGAGTGCGCGGTAAAGTTTAAAGTCGTCACCCTCATATTTCTGAATAAAACGTCGGGAGAGAACTATTTGGAAAACATCTCCGCGCAGACAGTGCTTAATGCCTCGGCGTATATTCGCCTTGTGTTCCTCGTCTGTCAGTGGACTGGTTACTTCACCAACGGGATGGAAATCATAAGCGTGAACGTTCGCCTTGTTAATTGCTTTGTATATCTCCGGGATTTCAGAGACTTCTGAGTTCTCTGAGAGACAGATAATCGTCAACTGGTTGTTGAAATGATCGAAGGCGATGATGTCCTTATATAATATATAGAGCATGTCAGGGGCATCGTTCTTCTCTTGGGTCTCGTCCTTGACGGCGATATTCTCAAAATAGCGCACCGCATTGAAGGAGGTATAGCCGTAAAGACCACAATATTCTGCGTATGTTCCCTCCACTTGAATACGGTCAATGAGTGTGTGGATGGCTTCTGCTGTACCGTAGTCGGTGGTGATGGTATGCTTGTAGTTGCTGCCATCAGGGAAGTTGATGGTCGCCTCTCCATGACCAATAGCCACAGAGGCAATGGGATTGATACCGATAAACGAACGGGAATTGTTCTTGTCGTGGTAGTCGGAACTCTCCATCAAAGCACTTTGCGGATAGATGTCGCGCAGTCGCATGTATACCCCAACAGGAGTATATAAATCAGCGAGTATGGTGCGGAAGGTTGTTGTGTATTTAAAAGTCTCCATATTCTCCTGCCATTTCTTTATGTGATAAATAGGTCTCTACGTCTTTGTCGCCACGACCACTGACGGTCAACACAACGACATCGTCTTTCTTGAAGTCTACCTTGCTTAGGGCGGCAATGGCATGCGCACTCTCCAAAGCAGGGATGATACCCTCCATGCGCGTCAGTTCATAGGCGGCTTTTACTGCCTCGTCATCGTTGATGGAATAAACAGTGGCACGATGCTGGGATGCAAGATTGGCATGCATAGGACCAATGCCAGGATAGTCAAGACCAGCCGAGATAGACTCTGCCTCGATAATCTGTCCGTCAGGAGTCTGCATGACAAGGGTCTTGGCACCATGCAGGATACCGAGTCTTCCTGCATGAATCGTTGCCGCTGTGTGTCCGGTATCTGCTCCCAGACCTCCTGCCTCTGCGAGGATAATCCTGACGCGCTCATCATCAATATAATGGTAGATGGTTCCAGCAGCATTGCTGCCTCCTCCGACACATGCCATCAGGATGTCAGGATAATCCCTGCCGATTTTCTCTTGCAATTGTTCTTTGATCTCAGCGGATATAACGCTTTGCAGACGAGCCACCATGTCAGGGTAAGGATGGGGTCCGACAGTGCTTCCTATTATATAAAAGGTGTCGGTGGGGTGACAGCACCAGTCACGGATTGCCTCGTTGGTGGCGTCTTTCAATGTCCAGTTTCCTGTCTTGACTGGTCGCACCTCTGCTCCCAGCATCTTCATTCGCTCCACATTGACGTGCTGTCGTTCTACGTCTAATGCCCCTTGGTAAACCACACAGGGCATGTCCATCAGGGCACATACTGTCGCAGTTGCCACGCCGTGTTGCCCAGCCCCAGTCTCTGCGATGATGCGTTTCTTACCCATCTTCTTGGCAAGTAAGATTTGTCCGATCGTGTTGTTGATTTTATGAGCGCCTGTGTGGTTCAAGTCTTCCCGTTTAAGGTAAAGTTGACAACCATACTTTTCACTCATACGTTTGGCGAGATAGAGGGGGGATGGACGACCAACATAATCACGCAGGAGTTCCATGTACTCTTTTTTAAATGCCTCCGATTCTATAATTGGCAGGTATTCCTCTTGCAACTTCTTGACAGTAGCATAAAGAATCTCTGGGATATATGCCCCACCGAATTCGCCATAGAATCCTTTCTCGTCTACTAAAAATGATTTTTCCATATTGTAATTGTTAAGTTCTTATTACATGACGTTAAAAGGGCTCGTCGCGTACCGACGAGCCCTTGATATCTTTGTGAACACATATATGGCTTCGTACCCCGCGACTATTTCAATCTCGAGTTACGCCACCACCATGCGTTCATTCTATTCGTCATACTATATCGAAGTTTTTATGTTTACGGCTGCAAATGTACATATAATTCTTTTAATCCGCAAACTTTTTGATGATTATTTTTACGATTTGAAATAAAAAGTGTAATTTTGCCGACGAAATGTAAAGGTTATAAGCATGGATATTCAACAGTTTTTAAATACGAACGACCGTTTTGCCGCTGGTGCAGGATGTCGTATTACCGCGTTAAGCGAGGGTCGTGCTTTGGCTACTATGACAGTGACTCATGAGCATCTGAATGCGGGAGGTGTCTGTCAGGGTGGAGCACTCTTTACCCTTGCCGATCTTGCATTAGCGGCAGTGATGAATAGCCGAGGACAACTGACTTTCGGAATTCAGAATAATATTATGTATCTTGCTTCTGCCCGTGAGGGAGATGTGTTAACGGCTGAGGCGGTTGAGGTCTTCAATCATCATAAAATTCCTGCGGTGGAGGTGCGTATCACTAATCAAAACGGACAATTGCTTTGCCATGTAACAGGGATGGCATATCGAAAACAAGCCCCTTTAAAATGAAATAATTAGGGGTGAAATGCAAAAAACTTAATTAAAAATTTGCATTTCTAATGATTAAGTGCTATATTTGTCGCCGATAAGTCATTGTTGGCAATTGCCTACTATCTTATCATTATATTATGAAGTGAGGTTGGTAGCGTCCTGCACCAACCTCTTTTCATAATATGTTTCTAAAAGTTTATTGAATCTCCCAGCCAATGGCAGAAGCACCGAGAACAGCAGCGGAAGCACCATCAAGTCCGCTTACCAGGAACTGTGCTTTGTTGCGGAAGATAGGAAGAACATGCTCGTTGTATGCCTTCTTGATAGGATTCATAATCAGGTCGCCTGCCTTTACCATTCCTCCGAAGAAGATGAAAGCCTCAGGAGATGAGAATGCGGCAAAGTCGGCACAGGCCTCGCCGAGCATGTGACCTGTGAACTCATAGATCTCCTTGGCGAGTTCGTCACCCTTTCCTGCTGCGATACTTACATCAAGTGATGTGATATCGGCAGGTTTCATGTCACGGAGCAAAGAGGGACGGTCTGTCTTTTCCAGTAACTCCCGAGCAGTACGTGCCACACCAGTGGCAGAGCAATATGCTTCCAGACAACCAGTGCGTCCGCATCCACAAGAGCGGCCTTCTGCGCCACGTACCATAGTGACATGTCCTAACTCACCGGCAAAACCGTCGTGACCGTAAAGCAGTTGACCATTAACGACAATACCTGAGCCAACACCAGTACCAAGTGTAATAACGATAAAGTTCTTCATACCACGGGCAACACCATAGACCATCTCGCCGATAGCGGCGGCATTTGCGTCATTTGTCAGTGCGACAGGAATACCTAACTGGTCACTGAACAACTTTGCCAAGGGTACGATTCCGTCGTGTGCCCATGGGAGGTTAGGGGCAAACTCAATAGTGCCATTATAATAATTTCCATTAGGAGCACCGATACCCATAGCCTTGATTTTGTCGATACCGCCTACCTGTTCGATAATCGGTTGCAGTGCTTCTACAGAAGCCTTGACGTAATCTTCAACTTTCTCATAGCCACCAGTCTTAATGGCTGTTGTTGCCTTGATGTCACCACGGGCATCAACAATACCGAAGACAGAGTTGGTACCGCCTAAGTCTAAGCCGATAACATACGGTTTGATTCCTTGTTGTTCGTTCATAATATATATGTTTTAAGTTATAGAATATGATTGTTTATCAGTTTGCAAAGATAATAAATAAACTACAGAAATCGCAGGATATGCGGATTAAAAAATATAAAAACTTGGAAATCTGTGCTCTCTGTAGTTATTTTTTCGTATCTTTGCATCCGATATGCCGTTTCACGTACCTATTAATATATTAGATTTCATCTTCAAGGGCATGCTGATAGGTTTGATAGCCTCAGCCCCGATGGGTCCTGTTGGCATCCTTTGTGTACAGCGCACGTTGAACAAAGGACGCTGGTATGGTTTTGCCACAGGCTTAGGCGCTTCTATCAGTGATATCATCTATGCTGGTATTGCGGGATTTGGTATGTCGTTTGTCATGGATTTTATTACCAATGACCAAAACCGTTTTTATTTACAGATAGTTGGTAGTGTGATGCTGTTATGCTTTGGACTATATACTTATCATACGGATCCTACCAAAAAGATGCACCAGTCTGGACAGCAGAAAGGTACTTTGTGGTATAATACATGGACGGCATTCCTTGTGACATTCTCCAACCCTCTTATCGTATTCCTTTTCTTGGCAATGTACGCACAGTTCGCTTTCGTCCTTCCTAACCATCCTTTTGAGATGTTGGTGGGATTTCTAAGTATTGTAGGCGGAGCCTTGCTATGGTGGTGGGGGCTGACATGGCTGGTGGATAAGATACGAACGAAGTTTGATGATTTTGGTATTCGCCTGATTAACCAGATTATTGGTGTTGCGGTGATTATCGGTTCCATCATCATGTTATTAGGTACGACAACAAATCTATTGAGATTTTAGTGATGTTAATAGCACAGGAGTTAAGACGTAAGAATATAGCAGAATATCTGCTTTACATGTGGCAGGTGGAGGATACCATCCGTGCCTTTGGCTGTTCTCTAAGCCGAATCCGTCGTGAGTATATAGATCGTTTTGATTATACTGACGATCAGAAAGAGGATGAGGCAGACTGGTTTGGTAACCTGATTCGTATGATGAATGAGGAAGGTTGCAGAGAGAAAGGACATATACAGATTAATAAGGTGGTATTGCAGCAATTGGAGGAGTTGCATGTGCAATTGCTGGGAAGTTCCAAGTTCCCTTTCTATCACTCGGAGTATTATAAGGTATTGCCTTATATTGTAGAATTGCGTAATCATGGAGCCAATAAGGAGGAGAATGAGATAGAAACCTGTTTTAATTCCCTCTATGGAGTCATGATGCTGCGCTTGCAGAAGAAAGAGATATCTCTGGAGACGCAACATGCTGTAAAGGAGATCTCAACTTTTATTGGTATGTTGAATGATTACTATTTGAAAGATAAACAAGAACCTTTAGAATTTGAATAAGATGAATATATTGATTACAGGCTGTAATGGTCAGTTGGGTAATGAGATGCAGTTGCTGGAGAAGGATAACCCTCAGCATCAGTGGTTTAATACGGATGTACAGGAACTGGATATCAGCAATCAACTGGCTGTTGAGCAGTTCGTGGCAGAGCATCAGATAGATGGTATTGTGAATTGTGCCGCGTACACTGCTGTTGACAAGGCTGAGGATTGTAAGGAATTGTGTACGACATTGAACACGGTCGCTCCTGCCTATCTCGCTGCTGCAGTAGCCAAAAGAGGTGGGTGGATGATCCAGATATCCACAGACTATGTGTTTAATGGTACAAAGCATGTTCCTTATGTGGAAACGGATACGCCCAGCCCTGATAGTGTTTATGGCTCAACGAAACTGGCTGGAGAACTGGGAGTGACAAAGTTCTGTAAGAAATCAATGATTATCCGTACGGCGTGGCTATACAGTACCTTTGGCAATAATTTCGTGAAAACGATGATTCGTCTGGGTAAGGAGAAACAAGAGTTAGGTGTTATCTTTGACCAGATAGGTACTCCGACCTATGCCCGTGACCTTGCGATGGTCATAATGACGGCTATTAATAAGGGAATTGTCCCTGGTGTCTATCACTTCTCCAACGAGGGTGTCATCTCGTGGTATGACTTCACGAAGGCAATCCATCGTATTGCAGGAATTACCACTTGTCATGTGAAGCCTTTGCATACGGCAGAGTACCCGACACCTGCAAACCGCCCTCATTATTCAGTATTGGATAAGACAAAGATAAAAAAGACTTACGGTATTGAAATTCCCTATTGGGAAGAGAGTTTGAGAGATTGTGTTGAAGAGTTAAGAAGAGTTCATAGTTCATAGTTCATAGTTGAATCTTGAAACTTGAAACCAAAAGGATTGAAAAGTTGAAATGAATCAAGAGATAGAAAGAAGACGAACGTTTGCGATTATTTCGCACCCTGATGCCGGTAAGACTACCTTAACAGAGAAATTCCTGTTGTTCGGTGGGCAGATACAGGTAGCGGGTGCTGTTAAGAATAATAAGATTAAGAAGACTGCGACCTCTGACTGGATGGACATTGAGAAACAACGTGGTATCTCTGTGTCTACGTCGGTGATGGAGTTCGACTATACACCCGATGGCTCGGATGTGGAGTATAAGGTGAATATCCTGGATACACCGGGTCACCAGGACTTTGCGGAGGATACTTATCGCACATTGACAGCAGTGGATTCCGCTATCATTGTGGTGGATGGCGCTAAGGGTGTGGAGACACAGACTCGTAAACTGATGTCTGTCTGTCGCATGCGAAACACTCCCGTGATCATCTTCATTAACAAGATGGACCGTGAGGGACGTGACCCGTTCGATCTGCTGGATGAACTGGAGCAGGAACTGGAGATTAAGGTACGTCCTTTGTCATGGCCTATCAACCAAGGGGCAAAGTTCAAGGGTGTCTATAATATTTATGAACAGAAACTGGATTTGTTTACTCCTGATAAACAGCGAGTTACAGAGAAAGTGGAGGTGGATATCAATAGTTCTCTACTCGATGAGCGGGTAGGAGAGCAGGATGCCGCTAAACTCCGTGAAGACTTGGAGTTAGTGGATGGTGTCTACCCTGAGTTTGAGGTGGATACCTATCGTTCTGCAGAGGTGGCTCCAGTGTTCTTTGGTTCGGCACTGAACAACTTTGGTGTACAGGAACTGCTGAACTGTTTCGTGGAGATAGCACCCAGTCCTCGTGATACCAAGGCAGAGGAGCGTATGGTAAAGCCCGAGGAGCCGAAGTTTACAGGTTTTATCTTCAAGATTACTGCGAATATCGACCCGAACCACCGTTCTTGTATCGCATTCTGTAAGGTGTGCAGTGGAAAGTTCCAGCGTAACCAACCCTACCTGCATGTCCGTCAAGGAAAGACTTTGCGTTTTTCCAGTCCTACCCAGTTTATGGCTCAACGCAAATCGACGATTGATGAGGCTTGGCCTGGAGATATCGTGGGTCTGCCGGATAATGGCATCTTCAAGATTGGTGATACCTTGACAGAGGGAGAGCAGTTGCATTTCCGTGGTCTGCCCTCGTTCTCCCCAGAACTCTTTAAGTATATTGAGAATGACGACCCCATGAAGTCGAAACAACTCCAGAAGGGTATCGACCAGTTGATGGACGAGGGTGTCGCCCAGTTGTTTGTCAACCAGTTCAATGGTCGCAAGATCATCGGTACCGTAGGACAGTTGCAATTTGAGGTCATCCAGTATCGCTTGGAGAATGAGTATAACGCCAAGTGCCGCTGGGAACCCGTCCATCTCTACAAGGCTTGCTGGATAGAGAGTGACGATGCCGCTGAGTTGGAGAACTTCAAGAAGCGTAAATACCAGTATATGGCGAAAGACAAGGAGGGACGTGATGTGTTCCTTGCCGACTCTGGTTATGTGTTATCCATGGCTCAAGAGGACTTCAAGCATATCAAATTCCATTTCACCAGTGAGTTCTAATGACAAGAGAAGAAGATATACGGAATGCAGTGGAAGTGCTGCGAAAGGGTGGGGTGATCCTTTATCCTACCGATACCGTCTGGGGCATTGGCTGTGATGCCACCAATGGGGAAGCCGTGAAACGAGTATATGAGATCAAACAGCGTGATGACTCCAAGGCATTGATTTGCTTGGTGGATAGCGATGCCCGTCTGCAACGTTATGTTCGTAATGTGCCGGAAGTAGCGTGGCAGTTGATAGACAGTCTGAAAGAGAGTGACAGTAGACCTACCACCTTAATCCTTGACGGAGCGATCAATTTGGCTCCGAATCTCATTGCGGAAGATGGCAGTATCGGAATGCGCATCACACAAGAGCCTTTCTCCAAAGAACTCTGCTACCGCTTCCAGAAAGCATTGGTGTCCACCTCTGCTAATATCAGTGGAGAACCTGCTGCCCAGAACTATTGTGATATTGATCCTCGTATTGTAGAGGCGGTTGACTATGTGTGTTGGAGTCGCCGTCAAGAGCACAAACCCCACCAGCCTTCCAGCATCATCCGTCTGAAAGAGAATGGGGAAGTAACGATTATTAGGAAATAATAGGTATTAGTCATTGATGGATTATCAACCAATAGGAGAAACAGAAGAACTGACATGGTTGCAGCGATTGCATGAATGGCGGGTAGAGCATGTGAGTGACAGGATGTTCTTACTTGTTCTTGCTTTCTTTGTAGGCTTATTCTCTGCTGTGGCAGCCTTTGTGTTACATGGAATGATTAACCAGATCGTTGCCTTGCTGACAGGACAATTCTCTACCACGAGTTACAACTGGCTCTATCTGGTTTATCCTGTTATTGGTGTTTATCTGACATCCTTGTTCGTACGTTATATAGTTAAGGATAATATCTCGCACGGTATTACCCGTATCCTTTATGCGATCTCATCGAAGAAATCACGATTAAAGGCACATAATACTTGGTCGAGTGTCATTGCCTCCGCCATCACCATTGGCTTTGGCGGCTCTGTGGGTGCCGAGGCTCCTATCGTGCTGACGGGATCGGCCATCGGCTCGAACTTAGGACAGTTGTTTAAACTCGACAACAAGACCCTGATGACCCTTGTCGGTTGTGGTGCCGCTGGAGCGATTGCCGGTATCTTTAAAGCACCGATAGCAGGATTGGTATTCACCTTGGAGGTGTTGATGATCGATTTGACCATGGCATCATTGTTGCCCATCCTTGTCTCTTGTGTTACGGCGACCTGTTTTACTTATATCTTCAGTGGTAATGCGGTGTTGTTTACTTTCCATCTTGACTCCGACTGGACCGTCCAGCGTGTTCCTGCCACTATCCTCTTAGGTATCAGTTGCGGATTGGTAAGTCTCTATTTCATCCGGACGATGAATGCTTGTGAGGATATGTTCGCCCGTTTTAAGGACAAGCCTTATGTACGTCTGATGATAGGAGGTGCTATCTTGAGTACGTTGATATTCCTCTTTCCGTCGTTGTACGGAGAAGGTTATCATGCTATTAACCTGCTGCTGAATGGAAAGACGGAGACAGACTGGAACCAGATATTGGACAACTCACTGTTCTATGGTCACCAAGAGTTTCTGATAGGTTATCTTGCCTTGGTGCTCTTTACGAAAGTGTTTGCCACCAGTGCTACTAATGGTGGTGGCGGTTGTGGCGGTACATTTGCTCCTTCTTTGTTTATCGGTTGTTTTACAGGCTTTCTGTTCTCTCGTTTGTGGAATATGAACCAGATAGGTGTTTATGTTCCCGAGAAGAACTTTGCTTTGTTGGGAATGGCAGGTGTGATGTCGGGTGTGATGCATGCTCCGTTAACGGGTATCTTCCTGATAGCGGAGATAACCAGTGGATATAATCTCTTTATGCCATTGATGATAGTGTCAGTATTTGCTTATCTCACGATTATCATCTTTGAGCCACATAGCATTTACGGTATGCGACTGGCACGACAAGGGAAACTCATTACCCATCATACCGACCATGCCGTACTGACCTTGATGAGTCTTGACTCCGTCATTGACCGTGACTATCAGGGCGTGGATGCGGATATGGAACTGGGACAGATGGTGCATAAGATCAGCCGTTCACGTCATAGTGTCCTGCCTGTCGTGGATGCCGCTGGCAGTCTGTTGGGAGAGATCAATATCGTCAAGATACGCCATGTCGTGTTCCGTACGGAGTTATACCATCATTTCAAAGCGAGCCAGTTGATGACGGCTCCTGCCGCAGTGTTGGATGATGGTACCTCGATGACGGAGGTGATGCGTACTTTTGAGCGGACTCAGGCAGACTGGCTTCCTGTACTTGATGAGGAAAGACACCTGAAAGGGTATATCTCCCGTAAGCGAATGTATAGTGCCTATCGAAAGATGGTGCATGACTTTAGTCAGGATTGAAGTAATCGTCGTAAGACGCTTTTACAAAGCGAAGCGACTAAAAGAATTGAAGGATTGAAAAATTGAAGGATTGAAAAATTGAAGGAATGACGAAGGACGATTTACGAATCATATTTATGGGAACACCGGAGTTTGCGGTTGAGACGCTGAAGGCTTTGGTGGAGAATGACTATCATGTGGTGGCGGTAGTGACACAGCCAGACAAACCCGTAGGGCGACACGGCTCGGTGTTACAACCATCAGCCGTTAAGCAGTATGCCTTGGAGAAAGGACTCCCCGTGTTACAACCCGAGAAGATGAAAGACCCGGAGTTTGTGGAGCAGTTACGCTCTTATCAGGCAAACCTGCAAGTGGTGGTGGCTTTCCGTATGCTGCCAGAAGTCGTATGGGCAATGCCTGAATATGGCACTTTTAATGTGCATGCCGCCTTGTTACCCCAGTATCGTGGAGCGGCACCCATCAACTGGGCAGTGATCAACGGGCAAAAGAGAACTGGTGTGACGACTTTTTTCTTAGATCATAACATAGATACTGGGCGTATTATTAAATGTAAATATTTGAAAATTCCAGAAGTGGCTGATGTAGGATATGTTTATGAGAAACTTATGCATCTAGGAGCAAAGATTTGTATAGAAACTTTAAAGATAATAGTTACATCTAATGGATATCCTATAACTTATTCTCAGGACCATATTCAAGGAACATGGTTTAAAGGCTCACATAGTTCATTAAAACCCGCTCCAAAGATTTTTAAAGAAACATGTGAAATTGATTGGAATCTGTCTGCCAGGCATGTATATAACTTTATTCGTGGACTGAGTCCGTATCCGGGTGCATGGACAACGTTGATGGCTCCTGATGGGAAAAAGACTGTGCTTAAAATTTTCAAAGCTGTTATAACACATTTAAAAGGTAGCGAATCACGTAATATAGTTATTGATGGTAAGCAACTCTATATATCCGCTGGTGATTATTTAGTTGAGATACTCGAGTTGCAGTTAGAAGGTAAAAAGCGTATGATGACTACAGATTTTCTTAATGGAATGAGGGGAAAACTACAAACTGATAAAATAATTCAATTAATATAAAATAAAATGATAAGGCTGAACGTTTCAAAAGTAGGAACATTTAAATATATTGCCTATGCAAATTTCTACTCAAGAAAACTTAATTCAGCCTCGTGAGTCAACCATCTTGTTTATCAAGCAAATGGCTCGTATGTACAGAACAATAAAACAAGCAGACAACACCTTTATGGTACAAGGTCTGAATTAAAGAAAGAAAAATGACGAAAGTATCTCCTTCATTGCTCGCTGCCGACTTCTTGCATCTCGACACCGACATCGAAATGATTAACCGTAGTGATGCCGATTGGCTTCATCTGGATGTGATGGATGGTGTGTTTGTACCTAATATCTCATTCGGCTTCCCCGTATTAGAGGCAGTAGCCTCATTGTGTAAGAAACCGTTGGATGTGCATTATATGATTGTGCATCCTGAACGGTATATCAAACAGACGGCAAAGTTAGGTGCTATGATGATGAACGTGCATTGGGAGGCATGTGATCATCTGCATCGTACTGTTCAGGAAATCCATGACGCTGGTATGAAGGCTGGCGTGACACTGAATCCTGCAACGCCTGTCAGTATGCTGGAGGATATCCTTGGGGATGTCGATATGGTACTGCTGATGAGTGTGAATCCAGGCTTCGGCGGACAGAAGTTCATTGAGAATACCATTCAGAAAGTACAACGACTGCGTCGGATGATTGATGAGGGCGGCTACAAAACCTTGATAGAAGTGGATGGTGGTGTACAGGCAGAGACCGCTCCTCGCTTGGTAAAGGCGGGAGTAGACGTACTTGTCAGTGGAAGTTATGTGTTCAAGGCTTCCAGTCCGGAGCAAGTCATCAAGGAGTTAAGGAACCTTTAAAGTTCCATGTCCAGAAATATCTGGTGTTGTTTCGCCATGCGACGCATGTTGATGAGGGCATAGCGCATCCGACCTAAGGAGGTGTTGATGCTCACTCCAGTGAGTTCGGCGATTTCCTTGAATGATAATTCCTGGTAGTATCGCATGTAGACGACTTCTCTTTGAGTGGGGGGAAGTGTCTCCATCAGGTGGCGTACGTCATCCATGATTTGTGTGTTGACATACTCGTTCTCACGATTCCCTTCTGTCAGACCGTCGTTGCTCAGATGACTAAGGTCATTGTCGGCATTGGGCTCAATGATATGCTCGCTTTTGGTTCGACGGAACTTGTCAATGATGACGTTGTGGGCAATACGTGTCAGCCAGAATGAGAACTTTCCGGAATCAGAGTATTTACCGTCTTGTAATTTGGTAATGACCTTGATGAAGGTGTCTTGGAATATATCATTCGCCAAGTCCTGATCGCGTACTACGAAAAGGATATAATTAAACAACTTCTGCTGGTTTCTTGCTAATAACTCATCAAAAGCCTTATTATCTCCCGCTGTGTAGAGGAGGGCAAGTTCCTCATCAGTGCGGTTCGTATATGTCTTCATACTTTAATGTTTTAAATTGAAGTAGAAGTTTGTTCGATAGGCAATCAGTTTAAATTATTAACAATATTTATATTTCGGTTGCAAAAGTAAGTAAATAAATTCTTTTCACCAAATAAAATTGAGAAAAAGTGACAAAAAGGAAGGTAAAAACGCCAAAGAGCAGCCTTTTCGCTGCTCTTTGACTTATTCTGCTAACTGTAGCAGGTATTTCCCGTAATCGTTCTTTGCCATAGGCTCGGCAACTTTTCGAAGTTGTTCTTTAGATATCCAGCCCCGCTTGAAGGCAATCTCCTCCAGACAGGCGACCTTTAAGCCTTGGCGCTTCTCTATCACCTCGATAAAGGTGGATGCCTCGGACAGGGAATCGTGGGTTCCTGTGTCGAGCCATGCGAAACCGCGTTGCAGGGTCTGCACCTTCAGGTTCTTCTGTTTCAGGTATTCTTGGTTGACCGTGGTGATCTCCAGTTCTCCACGTGCACTGGGTTTGATGTTCTTGGCAATCTCAACCACGCTGTTGGGGTAGAAGTAAAGACCAACTACCGCATAGTTGGACTTGGGCTTGGCGGGCTTCTCCTCGATGCTCAAGCAGTTACCGTCAGCGTCAAACTCGGCGACACCGTATCGCTCCGGGTCGTTTACGTAATAGCCGAAAACAGTTGCCTGTCCGTGTTTCTCGGCATTCTCCACACTCTGCCTCAGAAGTCCTGTGAAACCACTTCCGTAGAAAATATTGTCCCCCAGTACCAAGCACGCACAGTCATCACCAATAAACTTCTCTCCGATGATGAAAGCCTGGGCAAGTCCGTCGGGGGAAGGTTGCTCAGCATACTCGAAACGTACGCCCAACTCAGAACCGTCACCCAGCAGTCTCTTGAAACCAGGTAGGTCATAAGGGGTAGAGATAATCAGTATTTCACGGATACCGGCAAGCATCAGGGCGGAGATCGGGTAGTAGATCATAGGCTTGTCGAAGATGGGAATCAGTTGCTTGCTGATTCCTTTTGTGATGGGGTAGAGGCGTGTGCCGCTGCCACCTGCTAATACGATTCCTTTCATAATATTTGCATTTTGTATGATTTTCCGCTGCAAAGATAAAAAATAATTCTCAATTCTCAATTGTTAATTATCAATTATTTAGTACCTTTGCACCGTTAAATTCAAAATATTATGGGATTCTTTTCAAAACTATTCGGTCGCAAGGACGACGAAGGACAACAGAAAACGGGAGGCATGGAGGATTTCATGACCCTTATTCGTGTATATTTTCAATCAGTGATGGCATCCGACCTTGGTATCACCAATATGGCAGCGTTGCCTGATTTGAGAGTGTTTAAGGCTACCTTGCACGTACCGACCCAGAATAACAAACTTGGTTTGGCTGAGAAGGCGCGTTGTAAGAAGATGCTTAAGGAGATTTATGGTATGAGTGATGACTTCACGAAAGAGATAGACCAGAGCATCCGTAAGCGTTGCAAGAAACCGCAGGATATTCAGACCTATATGATTCAGTTCTCTGCCTTCTCGCAGGATCTGATGATGCTGACTGGTAACCTGATGAAGTTCAAACTCCGTATGCCCAGTTTCTTCAAGAAGGCAATCTATACGATGACGGAGAAGACGGTGAATGATATTTTCAACAAGAACGACTTTACGGATGCCGGTGTGATGAAGACCGTTGTGGCTATTCGCCAATACGACCAGAAACTGGGTTTCTCCCAGCAGTGGATTACTGATTTCGTGTATAAAGTAGTCATGCTTGCCAAGAAGGAGAAACGCCCAGCAGATACAGATACGAAATAAAAAACGTTAAATATCCGCTAAAAGGGGATACAATAACGAAAAATATACTACCTTTGTAGAATAAAGTGAGTTGGGAATGACACCTAATGAGAAAACGATAACCGCTTTCGAGACTCGGATGAGGCAGATGATTCTCCGTTTTCAAGAACTGAAGAAGGAGAACGCTGACCTTTACGCGATGATTGAGAAGAACGAGCAGGACATTAAGCAACTGCAGGAAAAGTTGGAACAAGGGCAGAATGACTATCACTCACTCAAGATGGCTAAGATGATTGAAATTACCGATGGCGACCTGGATGGCGCCAAGGAACGGTTGTCGAGGCTCATACGGGATGTCAATAAGTGCATTGCAATCCTCAGTGACGAAGAACAATAGGGAAAACAAGCAACATGGCAGATCAAGACAAACTACATATCAGGCTGCATGTCTACGATGAGGAAATCGAAGTCACGGTAAAGCGTGAGGACGAGGAATTCTATCGCTCGGCAGCCAAACTAATCACCGACCGCTACAATGCTTATGCTCAGGCGTATAAAGGTCGGAAGAGCGAACATCTTATCTCGTTGATGACGCTGGTTGATATCGCGTTGTTATACCAGAAGGAACGCTCTCACAATGATACTGCCCCCTATGATAATGTTCTTGCCCGCCTCACTAAAGAGATTGAAGAGGCACTCGGTACGTCACGTTGATGATAAGAGAACATTAACTCAATATATAATTTATGAACATTATTGTTGCTATTATTGCCATTGTGGCTGCCCTCGTACTGGGTGGCGTGTGTGGCTTTTTGATTTTCCGTTACGTAGTTAAAGGGAAATATAATGAGATGGTAGACGCAGCCAAGAAAGAGGCTGAGGTAATCAAGGAGAAGAAACTGCTTGAAGTCAAGGAGAAATTCCTGAACAAGAAGAGTGAGTTGGAGAAGGAAGTGCAGCAGCGCAACCAGCATATCCAGCAGAACGAGAACCGCTTGAAGCAGCGTGAGATCTCGCTGAACCAGCGTCAGGAGGAACTGGGACGTCGTAAGAACGAGTTGGACAACCAGCAGACTCGTATTGACAATGAGAAGAAACTCCTCGCCATTAAGAATGATGAACT